>Ga0302320_10001493_pt1 | contig 56310 bp, 47 predicted proteins | sample Bog_T0_3_FD_202130 | JGI IMG/M metagenome (GOLD analysis project Ga0302320, IMG submission 202130) | Peat permafrost microbial communities from Stordalen Mire near Abisko, Sweden - Bog_T0_3 | ecosystem: Environmental > Terrestrial > Soil > Wetlands > Peat | place: Sweden: Abisko, Stordalen Mire...
TGATTGCGAAGCTGGCGAACAAGGACAAGAACAGTAAACCGTTCTTCAGTTTGAACATCTGATCTCCTCTTTCTCTGCAATTACAGCGATACCTTTAACGTTAAACACTCGATGGCAGGGAATTATCATCACATGCCGTGGCTGTTGTCAAGCACTTCTTTCTTGGCTTCGGCGGCCGGCCGGAGAATATTGAAAACCTCTTTTTTACATAAGGATGCGGTCTGCAGCTTCTGCTCTCGTTGGACCTTGCCGAGCGAGCGAGTTCATCCCGAGTGGCGGCCCTTGCACCCCGATTGAAGGGCATCGGTTCAGAAAACCTTGCTCTGCGACCCGGCCGCCCTTGCAACCTGGCCAGACGCCTTGATCGTCTGGGGATCGCGCGCACATAGAGATTCCATCGAAGAGACCGCCTCGCCGCAGCAATTCCACGCAAGCGCGGATCGCCGGATCGAATCTCAACCGCTGGCGAACAGAACCTTGCCAGCCGCCGAGCTCAGGCCGCGTGGCCGCTCGGTATGCCTCAATTGCTCCACGACCGGGAATTGCGGGCGAGACTCGGCGGCCTCAGGCTCGGGACGCGCCGGACCCACTCGCGGGGTTGGCGCTGTCCAGCAACTCCTTCTTCCTCTACCCTTTCAACGCAGGGTCAATCCGCAACCGGAAATGGACGAGCGGTTGACGGAGGCGCCGTCTGAGTGCTACATCATTAACGAGCTAGTTTTCGCTTACTGTATCGTTTTCGGCGGTTTGAATTCTCGCGTCCAACTACAATTGAGTAGGCCGTATGTGCATCCCGCGAAGGAAAAGGACTATGCAGACTACTGTGACACGCTCGAACCAGCGCCCCATGCCGGCGCCGCTCATCCCGCACGGAGCGCTGGCGCCCTTCGCCCTCGTCACTTCGCTGTTTTTTCTATGGGGCATGCCGAACAACCTCAACGACGTGCTGATCCGCCAGTTTATGAAGTCGTTTGAAATCTCGCGCTTTCAGGCTGGATTGGTGCAGTCGGCATTTTACATGGGCTATTTCCTGCTGGCCACGCCGGCCGCGCTGCTGATGCGCCGATACGGGTATAAGTTTGGAATGATCTGCGGCCTGTTGCTTTTTGGCACCGGCTGCTTTCTGTTCTGGCCGGCGGCGCAGATCGGGCGGTATTCGTTTTTTCTTGGTGCTTTATTTGTCATCGCCAGCGGTCTTTCGTTCCTGGAAACGGCGGCCAATCCGTTTATCGCCCAGTTGGGCGACGCGGAGAGCGCGGCGCGGCGGCTGAACCTGGCGCAATCGTTCAACCCGGTGGGGGCGATCACCGGTGCGCTGATCGGTACGCTGTTTATCTTGTCTGGCGTGGAGCTGACCGGCGCGCAGGTCCGCGCGATGCAGGCGGCCGGAACGTACGCGCGTTATCTACAGACCGAGACGTTGCGCGTGGTGACGCCTTACCTGGTGATCGGCGCCGCCGCGATCCTGCTGGCGATTCTCGTCGGGAGGACGCGCTTCCCGGCGGTCTCGGTGGAGAGCCGGGAGGGGACGCTGGGCATGCCGGGCCACGGGGCCTATCGGGAACTGCTCCGCTATCCGCACTTTCTGCTCGCGATTCTGACGCAGTTCATGTACGTGGGCGCGCAGGTGGGCACCTGGAGCTATTTCATTCAATATGTGCAGGACTCGGTTCATGCGCCGGAGAGGGTGGCCGGCTACTTCCTGACCGGGACACTGGCCGGATTCGGCATTGGCCGATTTGCCTCGGCCTTCCTGATGCGCTGGATCCGCGCTGACAAGCTGATGGGAATCTACGCCATTGTCAACATGGTTCTGGTAGCCATTGGGGTCCTCCACCCTGGGTGGGCCGGTCTGTGGGCCATTTTTCTCAGTTCGTTCTTCATGTCGGTGATGTTCCCGACGATTTTCGCGCTGGGGTTGAACGATCTCGGGGAGAACACCAAGATCGCCGCCTCGTTGCTAGTGATGGCGATTGTCGGGGGCGCGGTGCTGACGCCGGCGATGGGCCTGTTGGCGCGTTACGGCATTCAGATCGCCTACCTGGTGCCGATTGCCGGGTACCTGGTAGTGATGGCGTATGCCTTCTGGGGTTGCCATGTGAAACCGTGGGCGCGAGGTTGAACTTTTTTTCGGACTATTGTTTTCGGACAAGGAGCAAGAGATGTTGAAAGGGATTTCGCAAGTAATCAGCCCGGAGCTGCTGGCGGTGCTGGCGCGCATGGGGCATGGCGACGAGATTATTCTGGCCGACGCGCATTTTCCCGGCCATTCGATCGGGCCGCAGGTGCTACGCGCCGATGGCCTCATGGTGGCTCAGCTGCTGGACGGCATTCTGCCACTGTTCGAGCTGGACTCCTATGCCACGCCGCTGAGCATGATGGCCGTATCGGCTGGCGATACTCTCGATCCGGAGGTCGAGGCCGACTACCGCGCGGTGATCCGCAAGCACGTGGCGGGCGATCCGAAGCTGGAGCGTATCGACCGCTTCGCCTTCTACGAGCGCGCAAAGGGCGCCTTTGCGATTGTGATCACAGGCGAAGTGCGCAAGTACGGTAACCTGCTACTGAAGAAGGGCGTTACTCCCACCGCGTAAGCACGCGGACTGTCACCGAACTGCCGACATGGCGGGAGTGCGCGCCGGCTGAGGCTTGAACGCGCCTCGCGCCGGAGCGGCACGCGCCGCCGGCAGGGCGGGAAGTGGCGCGCGGCAGCCATGTGCTGAAGCTGCGGGCAGCCGGAGCGCGATGGGCTTCGAGTTTTTCTGGCCTGCGGGGCAAGTCCGAGGCGATGCGCCGGGCATCGCGGTTGTTTCCGCAGAAATCGGCGACGAGAAGAAGGCAGCCGCGACAACTCGCCAGCGCTAAGCCGAGAGCAGGCAAGCCATCCGTTTTCTCGGAAACTCAATCCGCAGGCTTCCTCCCGCGACGGCGGCCTGAATTCCAAGATCCCTGGGATAAAGCAATCTGGCGTCCGGGTAGGCCCAGGGAATCTTGATGGCTGCGGGTCCATCGATTCTCCAGACTCCCAGGAGTCTCTGTTCCGCAGACCGCATACCCAGGGCAAGCGCCGCCTCGGCATTGGTCACATCCGACAATCCAAGGGGATAGAAAGGAACCGCCTCGGGCGTGTGCTTGCGAACGATCTCCTTATAGACGCGGATGCCTTCCGCCACTTGCTTCCACGCATCGGCCGAAAGCAGGTCGAGACGGCCGCTCTGGTGAATGCGGCACATCGCTGCCGTGACCATGTTAAAGCTGGCGGCATCGGGGTTCGAGTCCGGCACTGGGTAGGACCAGATGGCGAGTTGCTCGGGCAGCACGGCCGCCGAGGCCCCCACCAGAATCGCCGGCAGCTTCAGATAGTCTTCCTGGTCTGTCATCGACTGCATCTGGAGCCGGCTCAGCATCGCATAGTCCATGCGTCCGCCGCCGCTGCCGCAGTTCTCGACGATGAGATCGGGATAGCGGGCCATCATGCCATCGATCCATGCAAGGTGGGCGCGATTGTGCTCAAGCAGGCCCTGTCCGAAGCTGTCCGCGTTGAGCTCGGTTCCTTGCAGCGAATCGACGTTGTAGTCCATCTTGGTGTAGCCCACGCCGTATTCGTTCACCAGCCGTGCGATCACCTGGTCGAGATAAGTCCGTACGGCGGGATTGCGGAAATCGAGCAACAGCCGGGAGTTCTTCAAAACCCTCTTGCCGTGGCGCATGAAGAACCAGTCGTCCGGCTTCTGAGCCAGAAGCGACTTTGCCCCCGCAACCTCCGGTTCGAGCCAGAGTCCCGGAACCATGCCGGCTTGCCTGACCTGGTCCAGGACGAACTTCAGGCCTCGCGGCCAGCGAGTGGAGGAGGGCTGCCACGAGCCGATGGTCTGACTCCAGTCCTCGTTGATCTCGGCATACCATCCGGCATCGATGACAAAGTACTCGCAGCCCGCTTTCGCCGCGGCCGCGATCAACGGCAGTTCTTTGCTTTCGGTTGGATCGCCCCACAGGCAGTTCATGTAATCGTTGAAGATCACCGGACAACGGACATTGCGGGGATGCGGCCTCTCGCAGGCTATCCGCCGGTAGCGCGTCAATTCCTCGACGGCCTCGGAGAATCCGCCGCGTACGCAGCCGATGGCGACAGGAACGGTCTCGTAGCTCTCACCGGGTTTCAGGCCTTTCCATGCGGCGGAATGGAGATCGTCCGGGCCGCCTAGATACGCATAAACATCGTCGGCATAATTGTCGCGCGCCGACACATTCGAGATCTCCCAATGCCACGAGCCGTTATGCTCGATCTGCCAGAACCAGGTCAGGCCCAGGGCGACGTTTTCAACCATCGCCATAGGCAAATACCGCTCCGACGACCAACTGCCAACGCTTCCTGCCTGCGCCGCGGACCAGCTTGTCCGCTCGTTCTCGACGAATCCCAGTTCCGACGGACGGAGGGTGTGCCATTGCCCCTCGGCCATCCAACTGTTGACGGCAAGATGAATCCGGAGTTCGCGGTCGAAGTTCTGCGGCCGGGCAAGCCCGTGCAGCATGGCCGAGCTGAGGAACTCGATCCCCACCCTGGTATTGCCGGTATTGGCGACCCGCGTATGACGCCTGACGACGCGAACCCCCTCGAAGGCTTCGTAGACGGACTCGACCTTGAGGTTCAGCAAGGAGTCAGAGTGCGTGCACACCAAGCGCTTGCCGAGTGGGCCTTGCTCCTCGCGCCGCCCCTCGAAGAGCAGCCGCGTCCCCGGCTGGCCGGCGCCTGATTTCATGCCTTGATCGGGTGAATTCTCTCCGCTGCATTGAAGCGCGACTTCGACACCTGAGGAAAGGTCCGCTCCGGTCGGGATGGCATCGGCGGGGACCATGCGTTTCTGTCGCAGCCTGCCGGATGCGATCTCGAAGGAAAAAAGCAGTCCGCCTGGGTTCCATACGAAAGACTCAGAAGCGGCCAGTTCAGCCGCAATGCACGGAATACGCGGCGCGAAAGCACCGAGCGTCAATGCCCCGCTTGACATCAAGAAAGTTCGACGATCCATATGCGTCCGCTCCATCATTGTGGCGAGTTCGAAAGGCAGCCGTTGACCTATGCGCACTCCGAGCGAAAACACGAGTGGGCTGAATGGGCAGGTTCTTCAGAAGCACGGTCCCTCACGCCTCTTGAGCCTTCTTCTTCGCCCAGCCGAACCTGTCTTCGCGCAACCCCGCGGCGCCTGCGGCGGGTCTTCTACTCCAGTTCCTCATCCTGACAGACTGCCACTTTGCCGCACTTGCCCGAAGACATCAGCGCGTACGCCTCATCGGCCTTGTCGAGCGGGAAGCGGTGGGTAATGATGTCGGCCGGGTGAAGATTCCAGCGAACCAGCCGCTCTACCAACTCCTCCATCAGCCAGATCGAGGTCACCCAGGAGCCATAGACTGTTTTCTGGTCGTGAATCAGGTCGGGCGAGGGGTTGACGGTCAGCGAGCCGCCTTCGCCGATCAGCGCGATCCGTCCCCACTTGCGCGTTGCCCTGACGGCGGTGGCGCGCGCCTCCGCGTTGGCCGAGCAGTCCACCGCCCGCTCAACGCCCATGCCGCCGGTCAGCGCTTTCACCTCGGCCACATTGTTCTGGCCGGAGGCCAGCACCGCGTCGCAAAGTCCCAAGTCAATGGCGATTTTCATCCGCGCGGGAACCACGTCGATGCCGATGATCTTCTCGGCGCCCAGTTTGCGGCAGAGCGCGGCCGTCGCCAGTCCAACCGGTCCCAGCCCGGTAATGAGCACGGCATGGTTGCCGTCGACGCCAATCTTCTGCAGCCCTTCGTAGACCGTGCCAAATCCGCAGGCCACCTGCGCCCCGTCGGCATAGCTGAGCACATCGGGCAGGGCGATCAGATCCTTCTCCTCGGCGAGCATGAACTCGGCCATGCCGCCATCCCGCTGCCATCCATAGGCGCGGCGGTACTTCTGGCTGGTGCAACTGATCATATAGCCGCGCCGGCAGTCATTGCAGACCCCGCAGCCGGAGATGTGGTAGACGATGACGCGATCGCCCACGCCGAAGCGCCGGCACCCCGGCCCGGCCTCCACAATCAGCCCGCACGGTTCGTGCCCGGCGATCATGTCCTGGTAGCCCTCGGGCCCCTTGCCCAGATGCTCATGATAGATACAGCGGATGTCGGACCCGCAGATCGTCGAAGCCTTCATCCGCAGCAGCACCTCGCCGTGGCCCGGCTTCGGCACCGGCACCGTCCGCATCTGGACTGTCGAATTCCCCGGCAAATACGCCGCCCGCATGGTTTCCTGCATTGCTCTCTCCCGTTCCTTTGTCCCCTGCCCTTGCTTACTGTGGAATCACGCCATTCACATCCCATAGATCTTCCCAACTCTGCTCCGGCTTCCACAGGAAGACCTGTCCCTTGATGAGCCGGCAGTTGCGGTCGATGCCCGCAATGGCCCGCATCTCGTCCGGGGTCAGCGGATCGCTCACCACCGCCTCAAGGTTCTGGCGATAGTGATTCACGGAAAACGGTATCGGAACTTGTCCGCGTTGGAGCGCCCACTTCAGGCACACTGCCGAAGGATGCACGCCGTGGCTGGCGGCAATCTCAACGATCACCGGATCCTCAATGGGGGAGGTGTCTTCGGGCGTGCGGTCGCGCTCGGGCCGTCCCGGCGAGCCCAGCGGGCAAAAGCCAATCGGGCGAATTCCGTTGGCCAGGCAGAAATCAAAGAGTTCCGGCTGCTGAAAGTGCGGATGCAACTCCATCTCATTGACGGCCGGCCGGATGCGCGCGTCCGCGAGCAACAGCTTGAGCTTCGGCGCCGTCATATTCGAAGTGCCGATGTGGCGCACCAAACCCTGCTCCACCAGATCTTCCATCTTCCGCCAGGTCTTCATGAAATTCTCGTGGATGTAGGGTCTGGCGTCGGCCGAGCGCGAGCTGACGTCGCAGCCCGGCCGATGGAAGTTGGGGAACGGCCAGTGCACAAGATACAGGTCAAGGTATTCGATTCGCAGATCGCTGAGCGACTTGCCGCACGACGGAATCACATCGGCCTCGCCGTGCTTGTCGTTCCACAGCTTTGAAGTGATCCACAGTTCCTGGCGCTTGATACCGGAGCGCATGACCTCTTGCAGAGCGGCGCCCACCTCTGCTTCGTTGCCGTAAACCGAGGCGCAGTCGAAGTGCCGGTAACCAATGCGGGCCGCGCCCGTGACCGCCTGGGCCACCTGGGCCGGCGTCACATGGTCGGAGCCGAAGGTGCCCAGGCCGATGGCCGGCAGGCGCGCGCCGGTGGCGAGGGTGTGGAAGGGGATGACGGCGGGATCGATGGCGCGGTCGCGCGAGTGGTCAAGAGCGGAGGGTGGATGCATGCGAGAGAGTCTCCCAAATCGAAGATGGCAATAGTTACCGCTAACTGTAACGGCAATAATCGTATTCCGATTGGCTTTCGACGTCAAGAAGTATTTAGTCCGGTTTTCCATGATTCAGCAACGGGATGATAGCGTTACACTCGTTTCATGGCTACGCGCTTGAAAGACATCGCGCAGGATCTGGGGCTGTCCGTCGTCACCGTGTCGAAGGTTCTGCGCAATCATCCTGATATCGCAGACAATACCCGGCAGCGCGTTCTGAAGCGCATGCAGGAGTTGAATTACCAGCCGAACATGGCTGCGCGTTCGCTGGTGACCGGAAGGACCATGACTCTGGGGCTGGTAGTGCCCGATCTACTGCATCCCTTCTTTGCCGTAATCGCTAACGCCATTACGACCGAGATCCGCAAGAAGGGCTACAGCTTGCTCATTGCGTCCTCGGAGGAGGAGCCGGAGCTGGAGGCGCAGGAGATTCGCGAGATGCTGGCCCGACGGGTCGACGTGATTATGGTGGCGTCGGCGCAGTGGAGTCTGGAGAGCTTCCGTCAGATCGAAGAACAGAAGGTGCCTTACATCCTGCTGGACCGCCGGCTGCCCGGTCTCGAGGCAAACTACATCGGCGTCGACGATGAGGCTGTCGGCGCGTTGGCGACCGAGCATCTGATCGAACAGGGCTGCCGTTCCGTCGCGCATATCCGCGGTCCCGAGGTGAGCACCGCGCTGGGGCGCCTGGAGGGCTACCGCCGCACGCTCGCCTCGTATAACCTGACGCCGTTGCCGGGTCACATCGTCTCGCTTGGCGCCTCGGGCGATCACCGCGGGGAAGACGGCGGCTACCAGGCCGCCAAACGGCTGCTGGCCATAGACCCGCGCCCGGATGGCATCTTCTGCTTCAACGACCCCTCGGCACTGGGGGCCATGCGCGCTATTCTCGATGCAGGCCTGCGCATTCCTGAAGACATCGCCGTGGTTGGTTGCGGCAATCTGCCCTACTCGGACTTCTTGCGTGTGCCGCTTTCCTCGGTGGATCAAGGCAGTGAGAGCATCGGCAAACAGGCCGCCGAACTGGCTCTGCAGATCACACGAAGGAAGAGCCCCCTGCCGCCGCGCGTCGAGCTTCTGCTGCCCAGACTTGTGGTGCGCGCCTCAAGCCGGAGGTAGTCTTTTTCCGCCGCGGACGATCCGCTGGCCGCCTAATCCGGCACCGCAAGATTGAAGGAAGCGCGTTGCCTGCCGCAGCCGCCAGCGAGCCGGCATGAAAGAGGCTCAGCCGCGTATGGCGTGCTGCCCACGGCTCGGAGAGAACCAACTCGGCAGGATGGGCAGGCCGCTGCCGGGGATTACTTCGTATACACCGCTTACGGGTGCTGGTTCGAGCCCGGTGAACTGACCCTCTCTTTGGCCGCGTGTCCCGCCACCCGGCGGGACACACCCCGTTTCCAGCCTGGCCGGTTGGCTTTCCAACTGAGCCGAAGGGCCCAGGAGGCACCTCAGGCCCGGGGCCAGAAGTGCACTTCCGAGCAGTCGCGGAGGCGCTGGGCGGCGTCCTCGGGAGTGATGTCGCGCTGCGGCATGCCCAGCATCTCAAAGCCCACCATGAACTTGCGAACGGTTGCCGAACGCAGCAGAGGGGGATAGAAGTGAGCGTGGAAGTGCCACTCGGGGTGCATCTCGCTGCCGGTGGGCGACTGGTGGAAGCCCATGGTGTAGGGAAAGCTGGTCTGGAACAGGTTGTCGAAGCGGGTGGCCACTCGATTGAGGGCGTCGGCCAAGCCGTCACGCTCGTCGGGGGTGAGTTGCGGCATGGCCCCCAGGTGGCGGCGGCTGACGAGCAGGACCTCGAAGGGCCAGACGGCCCACCACGGGACCAGGGCCAGAAAGTGCTCATTTTCAAAGATCACGCGTTCCTGTGCGTCCTGCTCGGCGGCCAGGTAATCGCACAGCAGGCAGTGGCAGGTGCGGGTCAGGTGGTCGCGCTGGGCCACGGTTTCGGCGGCCGGCTCGTCGGGGACGAAGCTGGTGGACCAGATCTGGCCATGCGGATGGGGATTGCTGGCGCCCATCATGGCGCCTCGATTCTCGAAGATCTGCACGTAGTCGATCCAGTCGAGCGCGCCCAGTTCCTGGTATTCGCGGGTCCAGGCATCGACCACGCGGCGAATCTCGGGACGGGTCATGCGGGCCAGGGTCAGGCTGTGATCGGGATGGAAGCAGAGCACCTTGCAGAGTCCACGGGCGGGCAGGGCGGTGAGCAGGGGGGAGGCGGGCAGATCGGTGACGGAGGGGGAGTCCGGGAGGAGGGCGGCGTAATCGTTTACAAATGTGAAGATGCCATCGTACGAAGGGTTTACGGCTCCGCCCGCCCGCTGGTTCCCAGGGCACAGATAGCACTGCGGGTCGTAGGTGAGTGCCGAGGGCGCGGCCGTCTGGCCTACTTCGCCCTGCCACGGACGCTGGGTGCGATGGGGCGAAACCAGAACCCACGACTGGCGCAGAGGGTTCCACCGGCGATGCGGAAACTGCCACTTCTTTTCCATGATTGCTCCCGATGTCCAATTCTAAATGGGAAAGCCCGGCGCGATGCGGCGGCGCCCTCAGGCGGTAGGCTTTTCCGGGGGCGGCATGGAGGCCAGGAAGCGGCGGGCAAACTCGCCGCTATATTCTTCGAGCAGCGCTTGCACCCGCAGCGGGTCGTCGGAGCGCACGATCAGGCCGGCGTGGTGGTGCTTTTTCATGCGCACCACGATCTCCGGGGCGTCGAAGCCCGAGGTGTCGGGCTCGGCGGTCTGGGCCAGGCACAGAACGCTGCCGGCATAGCTCTGGTAGGATTTCGGCGGGACGTAGACCTCGCCGCGCAGGGCGGCGACTTCAAGCCGCGCCCACTCCCGCCACAGGTTAACGCCGGTGGAGACTTCGACCAGGTCGGAGATGAACGCTCCGCCGACGCGGGCGGCAATTTCGAGAAAGTGGTAGCGGCCGTCGGCGTGGGCGCGGATGTACTCGGCGTGGGCAATGCCGCGGACCATGCCCAGCGAAGGCGCCAGGGCGGTGTTGAAGGCGGTCAAACGCAGCCAGTCGATGCTGCCGCGGTCCACGGTGCGGGTGGTGAACACGCCGCCCTCGTGCATCACCTGGAGGGGCGGACGCCCGTACTGGTGGACGACGGAAAACAGCACTTCGCCGGCGTTCACGATCGAATCCACGTGGTAGATGTCGCCGGGCACGAACTGCTCGAGCAGGAAGTGGCTCTGGCGGTCGCCCAGCTCGTCGAGGGCGCGCCACAACTGCTCGGGCTCCTGAATCTTGCGAATGCCGAGCGCGGAGGCCTCGGAGCGCGGCTTGAGCAGCCAGGGCGGCGGCACGTGGTCCATGTAGTCTCGCAGCTCGTCGTAGTTGAGCACCCTGCAAAACTCCGGAACCAGGAAGCCGGATTCCCGGGCGCTCATGCGCATGGCCAGTTTGTCGCGATAGTAGGCCGAGGTGGTGGTTCCCATGCCGGGGATGCGCAGGTGTTCGCGAATCTGGGCCGCGGTCTCGAGGTCGAACTCGTCCAGGGCAATGACCCGGTCGAAGCGCTTTCCGCGCGCCATCCAGGAGACGGTGTTCAGAATCTGCTCGCGGCTCAGTCCCGCGGGCATGGTGGCCACTTCCTCGACCGCTTCGCGGGGCCAGTCGGCATCGCGAAGCTTATCCAGCGTCAACAGAGTGGGCTTGACCCCCATCGCCGCCGATTGGCGCAGGAAGTCATGGCCTTTTTCGTAGCTGGCAATGCAAAGAAACCGCTCGATCCCCTCGCTCATCGATCCCCCGCTTGATCGTTGCCTCTGACTTCCCTACCCCGCCATGCTGGACCAGGCTCTGGGACCAGATCCTGGCGGCGGGCTCGGGGTGAAAGGCCGAACTTGGACCCCAAGTGAAGATAGTTCTACCATAGAGGCGGCAAGGATTGTTCAATATGCTTTCGGCAGACTTGATTGTGCACCTTCAGGACGTTGAGACGGACGCGTGGCACCATCCGCAGGCCGGAACGGCGGACCCACCGGCACCCGCGGACGAGGCTGAGGACTGGAATGGGGAGTGGCCTGGGGCCGTGGTCCGCCAGCATCGCGCCAACTTCGAGTTATGGCACATTGAAGACGAGGCGCGCACCCCCGGCGCAACCGATGCCGAGCTGGCCGGGGTGAAACGCCGCGTGGACCGCACCAACCAGCGCCGCAACGACCTGGCCGAAGAACTGGACCGCGCCTTGCTGGCCTGGCTGGAGCCGAGGGGCCTGCCCAACCCGGCCGCCCCCTTGAACTCCGAGTCGCCGGGCCTGATCATCGACCGTCTGTCGATCCTGTCGCTGAAGATTTATCACACCCGGGAGGAGGCGGAGCGGCAGGAAGCGCCGGCCGGCCATTCGGCCCGCAACCGGGAGCGGCTGGCCATCCTCGAGGAACAGCGCGCCGAGCTGGCCGCCTGCCTGGATTCGCTGTGGCGGGAGACGCTAGGGGGGGTGCGCCGCTTCAAGCTTTATCGCCAGTTGAAGATGTATAACGATCCGGCTCTGAACCCGTCCATTTACTTGAAAACTCTCAATCAGGTAGGTGGATAGCTCGCTGTTCCAAGGGGGGCCATTGACGGAATAGCGAGTTATGCGTATAAAGAGGGCCTAAGCAGCGCAATTTCCAGGCGCAGGTTCACGGCCGGCCGCAATCCGGCTCAATTGTGCGTCCTGGGGCAGGCGCTCCCGGCAAACCACATGATGCAAGAGGCCAGATCCGCGGCGCCAAGCCGCAAGAAAGCAACGCAGCCGATGGCCAAGTCCGGCGGTCACACTCCTACGGGCACTGGTCCGATTTTTCAGCAGTACCAGGCGGCCGTCCAACTGCTGCAGCAAGGCAGGTACGAGAGGGCCCTTGCGGCATTTGAGAAGCTTCTGCCCACGGCTCCGGCCGAGATCCAGGAGCGGTGCCACATTTACGTGAGCACCTGCCAGCGCCAGATGGAGAAGAACAAGCTGGTGTTCCTCACGCCCGAGGAGCACTACGACTATGCCATCTCGCAGTTGAATACCGGCTACTTCGAGGAGGCGCGCGAGCAGTTCGAGAGCATTCTGGCCGAGCATCCCGAAGCCGACTACGCGTTTTACGGAGTGGCGCTGCTGGATGCGATTACCGGGCACGCAGAGGATTGCCTGAGGAGCCTGGCCCGGGCCATCGAGTTGAACCCCAAAAACCGGCTGCAGGCCCGCGCCGACAACGATTTTCAGAGCATGGTGGACGACCCCAGGTTTACCGAGCTGCTCTATCCCGAGACCCCCTAAGGCCGCCCGTGAACCCTGCGCACCCCGCCAACATCCTGTCCTCAAGCCACGGCCCGGCGGGTCAAACGCAGCCGCCGTCCGATGGGTCTGACGCTGTGCCCAGAGCGCTTCGGGTGGTGGCCATCGGCGGCGGCACCGGGCTGTCCACGCTGCTGCGCGGGCTGCGCTGCCATGTGGCCGCAGCGGGCAAGGTGGCCGCGGTGGCGGGCTCGGCGCCCAACCTGATCGCCGACCTGGCCGCCGTGGTGACGGTGACCGACGATGGCGGCTCCTCGGGCCGGCTGCGCAAGGGCTTCAACATGCTGCCCCCCGGCGACCTGCGCAACTGCATGGTGGCACTGAGCGAGGAAGAAGACCTGCTGGCGCAGTTGTTCGCTCACAGGTTTCGCGCCGGGGATTCGCTTGAGGGGCACAACTTCGGCAATCTTTTTGTCGCGGCGCTGACCGAGATTACGGGCGACTTTGGCAAGGCCATCCAACTGGCCTCGAAGATTCTGGCGACGCGCGGACGCATCTACCCGGTGACCACGGCCAATGCCACGCTGGTGGCGCGCATGGACGACGGCTCGCTGGTGCGGGGCGAGACCAACATCACGGCCAGCCGCAAGCGCATTGAAAAACTGATGCTGGACCCCGCCGACGCGACGCCGCTGCCGGAAACGCTGGAAGCCATCGAACGGGCGGACCTGATTACGGTGGGACCGGGCTCGCTCTACACCTCACTGATCACCAACCTGCTGGTTCAGGGCATTCCCGCGGCGCTGGACCATGCCCGCGGCGTGCGCGTCTACATCTGCAACCTGATGACCCAGGCCAACGAGAGCCTGGGCCTGACCGCCTCCCAGCACATTGAGCGCATTTACGAACACACCCGCGCACCCATCTTCGACTATGCGCTGGTGAACACGGCGCCATTCTCGCCCCAGACGCTGGCCCGGTACGCGGACGAGAAGGCCGCGCCGATTGTGGCCGACATCGAGCGCATCGAAGCCCTGGGCGTGCAGTGCATTGCCGGGAATTTTGCCAGCGAAGAGAGCGTGGTGCGTCACGCCGCGGGCCGCGTGACGGGCGCCCTGCTGGCGCTGGGCGAAATGGCTCTTGCCCGGCCGGCCTGAATCAGAAACCTGACCAAGCGCAGACGATCAACGGAGAGGCGCCATTGCCGCCGACTATCCCCAGACGGTGCGCTTCAACTGCCCGGAGGCGGCATGTGGATCGCGGTCGCGCACGCGGCGACAGGCGGCACGCGCCGATTCAAAACTCAGCCCTTGACCGTCTACGGCACGGTAACGTTGATCGATGCGTTCACGGTGAGGGAGCTGTTCATATCCTTCGCCATGATTGTGTAGGCATAGGTTCCCGGCGTCACGACGCTGCTGTTGCCGCCTCAGGCGCCGATTGCCGCCAGACCGGCCAGCGTTGCTGCAGCGAGCAGAGTGAGCGAGAGCCAGCGCGCCGCCCTGCGCCGGAGACCAACGCCCAATAGCAGCGCGCCAGCCAGCGCCAGGCTTGGAGCCTGCCTATGGCCCCCACGTCGCGGCAGGCGAACGGGGCAAGGGCAACGAACAGAGTTGGCGAAGGCAATGGTTCCGGTCGCCACCTGATTCGCGGTCAACGTTTCGAAGACTAGAACTGCAGGCCCCCCGAAGTTGCAGGCGGGCACAATGTCCCCGGCCGGAGGCGTCGGAGCTCCGCAGATGATGCCAACAGTCCCGGTGTAACGGTTAGACGAAGTTTAATCCCAGCAGTTGGCAAGTCTTCTACTTAATCTATAACTCATTTTGCGGGGGTTGGCGGCAATTTCTTCAGGCTTCGACGGTGCGCTTCAACTGCCCGCAGGCGGCGTAGATGTCGCGTCCGCGCGGCTTGCGAAGGTAGGTCGGAATTTCCTCCCCGGCCAGCGTGGCGCGGAAGGCTTCCACGGCTTCAGGCTGCGGTGTGGCGTAGGCGATGCCGGGACCGGGATTCCAGGCGATCAGGTTTACCTTGGCAGGCAAGCCGGTGCGGCGCACCAAGCGGGCGACCTCGAGAGCGTGTTCGGGCCGGTCGGTGACCCCGCCCAGTAGCACGTACTCGAATGTGATTCGCTCGCGGGGGCGGAGTTGGACCTGGCGGACCGCGTCCATTACCGCCTGAATGGGCCACTTGCGGTTGATGGGCATGATCTCGCCGCGGACCTGGTCGTTGGGAGCGTTGAGGCTGATGGCCAGTTTCGGACGAAATTCGGCCGGCTCCATGGCGAATCGTTCGATGCCGGGAACAATGCCCGAGGTGGAGACGGTCATGCGCTGCGGGCTGAGCCCGGTCTCGCGGACCAGCAGGCGCACCGCGGCCATGAAGTTGTCGTAGTTCAAAAACGGCTCGCCCATGCCCATGAACACCAGGTTCACGCGGTCGCGCCCCACCTGGACGCCGTGACGCTCGAAGACCGAGAGCACCTGGCCGGCGATTTCGCCCGCGCCCAAGTTGCGCTGGAGACCCAGTTTGGCCGTCAGGCAGAACTGACAGTTCACCGCGCAGCCCACCTGGCTCGAGACGCAGATGGTGGCGCGCTGCCAGCGCTTTTCCGGGCCTTCGGGCGGCATTTTCCGCTCGCCGGCGACATCTCGTTGGCGGCTGCGGTCTTCAGGAATCTCAGGGGTCTCCCCGTCGCTGCCGTCTCCGCTTTCGCCGCCGTCGCCCTCCGGCATCCAGACGGTTTCGACCGTCTCCGCCGCCCCAGTCTTGCGGCCAGATGCCCCATCCTGCGCGTGGCCCTGGACCAGGTAGCGTTCCGTCCCGTCCAGGGATTGGAAGACCTGCACGATTTTCGGCCGGCCCACCTGCCAGCCCTGGGCGGTCATCCGCTGGCGCAGCAGCTTGGGCAGGGTGGTGATTTGATCCATTTCAGCCAGCCGCTGGCGATAGAGAGCCTCGGCCAACTGGCGGCCTCGCCAGGCCGGCTCGCCCGCCTCGACCATGCACGCCGCGAGCTCCGCGGCGTCCAATCCGAACAACTGCCGGGGGCTGAAAGAAGCTGAGCTTCCGTCCACCGGTCCGGCTGCATCTAAGCGAACGAGTTGGTTCTGGATTTCGGTCACGGCTGGGGTCAGGATAGAGCATTTCGCCCTCGCCTGTAGCCCGGGCCGCCCGCGCCGGCAGGAGTCGCCCTTTGTTTGCCCCGTCTGTGCCCTGGAGTCGAAGCGTTTCGCCGAGGGCCGCGTTGACCTACAATCGAATTTGACCTCATGAAGATGACCAACGAGAGAAATCTACGCCGCACCGTATTGCCGAATGGCCTGATCCTACTGACCGAGCGCATGGAACACCTGCGTTCGGTGGCCATGGGCGTGTGGATCAAATCCGGTTCCCGCTGCGAGCCGGCGGAGACCAACGGCATTTCCCACTTTGTGGAACACATGCTTTTCAAAGGGACGCGCTCCCGCTCCGCCCAGCACATTGCGCGCGAGATGGACTCGATCGGCGGCAACCTGGACGCCTTTACCGGCAAGGAGACCATCTGCTTCAACGTCAAGTCGCTGGCAGACCATGTGCCGATTGCCTTGGATGTGCTGACCGACCTGGTGTTGAACCCGGTCTTTGCCGCGACCGACATCGAGCGCGAGCGCGGCGTAATCCTGGAAGAGATCAAGATCGACGAAGACAATCCGGACGTTCTGGTGCATGAACTTTTCACGCAGAACTTTTGGAAAGACCACCCGCTGGGCAAACCCATCCTGGGCACCACGGCAACGGTGGGCCGGCTGGACCAGCAGAGTCTGTTCGCCTATCACAGCGACCGGTTTCATGGCGGCAACATCGTGTTTTCGGCGGCCGGCAACCTGGACCACGACCAGTTTGCCGAAGCTGTGGCGAGCAAGTTCTCTCTGCTGGCCGGGGGCGAGACGCTGCATGAACTGCCGGCGCCCAAAGCCAGCGCCCGCATCGTACTGCGCAACAAGAAATCTCTCGAACAGGTGCAGATCTGCCTGGGCGTCCCGGCTCCTCCGATTACCGACGAAAACCGCTACGCCACGCTGATTTTGAACACCGTGCTGGGCGGGGGCATGAGTTCGCGGCTGTTCCAGACCATCCGCGAGGAGCGGGGCATGGCGTATTCCATTTATTCCGACCTGAGCCCGCTGCGCGACACCGGGACGCTGTGCGTGTATGCCGGCACATCGGCGGGCAAGTCGCTGGAGGTGGTGGACCTGATTCTGGACGAATTCCGCAAGCTCAAGCAGACCCTGCTGCACGAGGAAGAGCTGAGCCGCGCCAAGGACCAACTGAAGGGCAACATCCTGATGGGGCTGGAAAGCTCGAACTCGCGGATGGCCAACCTGGCGCGCCAGGAGATGTATTTCCGGCAGTTCTACACCGCCGAAGAGGTCATTCTGCGCATCTGCCAAGTGGATGCGGGCCAGGTGCAGGCCATGGCCCAGCGCCTGTTCGACCCCGAGCGCATTGCCGTGACGCTGCTGGGCCGCCTGGACGGCGTGAAGCTGGGGCGGGCCAGGCTGGTGTGTTGAAGAACAGTGGTCAGTGAACAGTGGTCAGTTGTCAGTTAAACCGCCCGACTTTGCTCTCAGCCTGTTCAGCGGAAATTGCGGCCAGCAACGAGCTAGAAGCTCCGCGTATCGAGCGCTTCCTCGGCGGCTTCGACCGCCGGTCTGACAAAGTTGGCGACTGACAACTGACCACTGACAACTGACCACTGACAACTGACCACTGACAACTGACCACTGACAACTGACTTGGACAATTCAACAAACTGTCCTATACTCATTTGCATGAATCAGTCGCAGCGTGCCGCCCGGCATTTCACCTGTTGTCCCTGTTGCAGCTAGCAACAGCCTGTCTCCGCGACTGAAAATCCAATCTGTTTCAGCGAGCCCGATGGGGCCGGCGCTTTTGCCGTTTGCAACCGCAAAATCGCGAGCCGTTCTCTATGTTTTCCTGTGACAGCGGGGGTCGTTCAGCCGCATCGCTTTTTCTGTTTCCCATCCCATTTCAACTCAGGAGAAAGCCTCTATGCGTCTTCTTGCACCTTCTTTCCGTTCGCCAGTGTTCAAGAGCCGGTGGGCAATGCCGGTCCTGCTCCTCGTAATCCTCTTCGCCAGCCACGCCGCACAGGCGCAGAGCCTGGGCTATGAAGGCCCCACGGGCGTCTTCGTCACGCCGCTGGCTTCGGTATCTCCCTCGCCCGCCAAGGGCCTGGGCCAGCCCTCGATCGCCTATCACTTCCTGGCCGCCGGCCCGATCGTCGGCGACTTCAGCACCGTCTCGGTCACCGAAGGCTTCGCACAGCGCTTTGAGTTCGGCTACACCCATGAAATTCACAACGAGGACGGCGGCAGCAAGGCTGCGCTGGCGCCGGCTCTGACTCCGCTGTGGAACTCCGGCTTCGACATCGTTCATGCCAAGGTGAACCTGGTTCCCGACAGCTACAAGAAGCAGAAGTGGATTCCGGCGATCTCCGTGGGCGGAATCTACCGCTCCGGCGACAATATCGGCGGCAATATCAACGCGCTTGCCGGGATTCTGCTCGCGAATGACTATAACGCCGTTCCCAGTGATGGCATCGCTCCGATTACAGGCAAGCAGAAGACCGCCAACGGCGACGTCTACGTGGTAGCCACCAAGCTCTTCACGCAGGTCAAGAATCTTCCCATCCTGGCAAGCGCCGGGTTGCGCGGCACCAACGCCTCGCTGTGGGGCCTGGGCGGCAACGCTCCCGGATTCGAGGGCAAGGCCTTCGGTTCCGTGGCCTTCGTCGTCAAGGGGCCCTACAAGAGCACCATCATCCCAGCCTTTGAAATCGCCGAGCAGCCCCAGCACATCTCCTTGGCCACGCCGACGAACACCCTGGGTTCCTCCAAGGCGGCAACCCTCTTCGATATTCCCACCACCGAGGTTTACGCCGTCCGCATTGTGCCGCTAGCCAAGCGCAAGCTGAACGTCGATGCCGGCATTCTTCACGCGGGAGGCTACATCGATAACCCGCTACTGAATGAGGTCATCACTAACAACTTCAGCGGTCCCACGGCCGCGGGCAAGGTCAACCTGAACATTCGCGCCCGGGTCGCCTTCGGCGTCTCGTACGGGTTCTAGAAGCGGGGGTTAGGGATTAGGGATCAGGGATTAGGGGAAAGCCGAGGCGCTGCTTGTGTTCTCAGGCTGTCCTGTCAGGATTCCAGCCACTGACGACCGATCACTGACCCCTGTTCCCTGTTCCCTGTTCCCTGCTTTCCGCCTTTCCCGAGCGTCCGATTTCCCTTCCGCGTCTGTACGTTGTAGCATTTTCTCGGATGGGCCGGGGTCCCCCGGCCTGCTCCACGAGGCAAGGGAAACCCATGAACCGGAATTTTTCGCTCCATCGCACAGACCGCGCCGACCACGCCCCGCAGCTCAACGGCTTTACGCTGATGGAGTTGCTGATCGTGATGGCGATCATCGCCATCCTGATGTTGATCGGCATCCCGACCACCCGAAGCCTCATGAAGCAATCCCATGAACTTTCGGCCAAGAAGTCCCTGCAGACCATTCAACAGGCGCAGATGATGTATGCGACAAACTACCCCAGCAAGGGATTCGCTTGCAACCTGCAGTACCTGGGCGGCGACCCGGCCCTGGGCGCGCCATCGGCCACGTCGGCGCAGATGCTGCCCGAAGACCTGGCCAAGGGCAACAAGTCGGGCTACAACTTCGTGATCAGCAAGTGTCAGAAGGGGACCCAGGATGGCTCGGAACGGGCCAACGGCTACACCGTGACGGCGATTCCCGAGGCGGTGGGCAAGACCGGGGATCGCGGCTTCTGCAGCGATGAAGGCGGCGTGATCAAGCAGGATCCGGCGGGCGCCACAAACTGCGTCGAACCGGTGCAGTGAGCATGGGCAGGATTTTGAGGCGCGGCGGCTCTGTACTGGCCGCCGCGGCGCTCTCGGCAGGGCTGTGCGCGCAGCAGCCATCTCCGTCCTCGCCACAGGCTGCGCAAGAGCTGGCGCAACTCGTTGACCGTCACTATAACCAGCTGCACTCGCTGCGGGCCGGGTTTACGGAGAGCTACGAGGGCATGGGCATCCGCCGCACGGAGAGCGGGACGCTGCTGTTGCTCAAGCCCGGCCGCATGAAGTGGGAATACAGTTCGCCGGCGGGCAAGCTGTTTCTGCTGGACGGCAAGTTTGCCTGGTTCTACTCCCGCGGCGACTCTCAAGTGCAGCGCCTGCCCGCCAAGGAACTGGACGATCTGCGCTCCCCGCTGCGGTTTTTGCTGGGCCACACCGAACTGGGCAAGGAATTGACCCATCTGACGGTGACGCCGGCGGCCAACGGGCGGTTCACTCTCTCCGGGCAGCCCAAGGGCCAGGAAAAACGCGTGGCCCGGCTCAGCCTGACCGTGAGCCCCGATGGCACCATCACCGGGATCGAGATCGAAGAAGCCGACGGAGCCCTCACCCGTTTTGTTTTCACCGCCGAGCAGCCCAACGCCGAGGTTCCCGCCGAGACGTTTCACTTCACGCCCCCAGCCGGCGTTCCGGTGGTGGACGCGATGCCGCCGGTGTGAGGCGAGGGGTCAGGGATCAGGGGTCAGGGATCAGGGGTCAGGGACTAGAGAACAGCAATTCTTGGCTAAGAGAGTGCATTGCTGCTCCGAAGCTGTAAACCATCTCTTCGAGCCACAACGGTCGGCTCCCAGGAGTCTTTTCTGTTCCCTGTTCCCTGTTCCCTGACCCCTGACCCCTGATCCCTGCTTTACTCGTACCGCAAGGCCTCGATAGGGTCCAGGTTGGCGGCGCGGATGGCGGGAATCATGCCGCTGACCAGGCCGGTGATGGCCAGGATGACGGTGGCCACAATGACCGACGCGGGCGAGATGATGAGGTGGATATCCGCATCCTCGGCATGCTGGGCCAGGGCGCTATAAAACGGAATGCGTCCCACCACCAGCGAAACCATGTAGGCCAGCGCGATGCCGCTGAGGCCACCCACGCCGGTGATGGCCAAAGCCTCAGCCAGGAATTGAATCAGGATGTGGCGCCGGCGCGCGCCCAGGGCTTTCTCGATGCCGATTTCGCGGGTGCGCTGCTGAACCGCGACCAGCATGATGTTCATCAGCCCGATGCCGGCAATGCCCAGGGTGAGCGCGCCCACCAACGACAGTAGCACCTGCAGGGCAAGCGAGAGGATGTGAAACTGGGACAGTTGGGTCAGCAGGTTGGCCACGTACATGGCGTTGTGGTCGGTTGGCTTGAAGTGATGCGCCGCGCCCATGGTCTCGCGCAGGCTCTTCTCGATCAGTTCATGGTCGCCGCGATAGTTGAACCACACGCCGTCGAGGTACATGGTGTCCTTGAGGTCGCTCATGGTGTTGAAGGGGACATAGATTTGCCGGTTACGGTCGTCGTTGTCGCCCTCCTGCATCTTGGGACTCAGCACGCCCACGATGGTGAAGATGACGCCGTTCATGCGGATGGATTCGCCCAGCGCCCAGCCGCCCGAGAACAGCTTGGTCTTGGCCTCGGATCCGATGACGCAGACGTGCGCCCGCTGCTGATCCTCCGCGTCGTTGAAGAAGCGGCCCTGGTCGGTGTCCAGCTTCCAGATGTCCTGAAACTCGGCGCGCACCCCGTTGGCGGTCCAGGTGTAGGTGTGCAGATCGTTCTGCACGGCCACGTCCTTCCACACCACCGGCGAAATATGGTAAACGCCGGGAACGGTGTTCGAGGTGCGATCGATGTCGTCCAAGGTGAAGCGCACCTTCACGCCGGCCTTGTCGCCTCCGGCCTGTTCGCTGGTGCGGCCGGGAAAATAGCCAATGATATTGGTGCCCCACTGGGCGAAGATGGCCTCGATGGCGCGGCTGAACCCGGCGCCGTAGGCCAAGAGCAGCACGACTGTTGCGATGCCCCAGGCCATGCCGATCATGGTGATGGCGGTGCGGCGGCGGTTGTAAATCATCGCCTCCCAGGCCTGGCCGAGAATGTCCTTCAGCATGAGCTTCGTCCTTTCGAGCGGACAGTGGACAGTGGACAGTGGACAGTGAGCAGTGAACAGTGAGCAGTGAACAGTAACCGGAAGACAGATTTAAGCCGAGCGCATTTCAGCAAGAGGACTTATGCGCCGGAAGTCTGCGCTCCTCAGTGGATCATTGCTCTGTGGCTAAAGACCAAACACTGTTCACTGTCCACGGTCCACTGCTTTTCTCACTCCCGCCGCAGCGCTTCGATGGGGTCCATTGCCGCAGCCTTGCTGGCCGGGTAGAGTCCGGCGACAACGCCCGAGACCACCAGCGAGCCCAAGGCCAGGGCGGCCGACCAGGGCACCAGCCGCGGCGGGTCCCAACCGGGCATCTTGCCGGTCAGGAAATGCTGCAACACACCCATGAAGGCGGCGGACGCGGCAATGCCGATCAGGCCGCTGATGCCGGTCAATAGAAGCCCTTCCCAGAAAAACTGCGCCATGATGCTGCGCTTTGTAGCGCCAATGGCCTTCAGCAGGCCGATTTCGCGCGTGCGTTCGGTGACCGAAACCAGCATGATGTTGATGATGCCCACCGCGCCCAATCCCAGCGTCACGATGCCCACGCCGCCCAGGAAGATGTCCATGGCATTGAAGATGGCGCCGACCATGTGCTCCTCCTCGATGGTGTCCCATTCGTTGAAGGCATCCGTGAGCGAGGGATCGAAGCCGTGGCGCTGGCCGATCACGCGGTGCACGGCCGGGACAGCCGCCGTGGTGTCGCCCTTCGTGGCGGGCTGGTACTGAATCGAGCTCAGTGCATTCTGGGCCACGTTGTCGCCCTTCATGGCGAACAGTTCCTGCATGATGGTCAACGGTAAATAGAGCTTCTGATTGTCTCCGTCGTTGTTGCCGCGACTGATGGACTGGACTCGGCCCACCACGGTGAAGCTGACGTCGTTGATGGCGATGGTTTCGCCCAGCATGGGGCGGCCGGGAAAGAGCAAGGTCGCGCTCTTTGACCCCAGCACCACCACGCGGCGGCGCTCGGTCAGGTCTTCATCGGTAAAGAAGCGGCCCTCGGCGATGGGCACAAAGCGCACCTGGGGGAAATTCGGCTCCACGCCCATCACCTGTCCGGAGGTGTTGGCAAAGGCGCTGACTTCGTAGAGATCGTTGCGGTTCAGGATCGCGGTCACCGAGCGCACTTCGGGCAGAGCGCGGAGCGCGGCTTCGTCGCCCGGCGTGAACTGGTAGGGCCTCATGCCGGTGTGCTGGTTGGCCAGGGCCGGAATGGTGCCGTCCCACATCATCACCACGTCGTTGCCGAAGGTGGCCAACTGGCGGTGCTGGCCCGAGCGAAAGCCCTCGCCGAGGCCCACCAGCACCAGCAGGGAGCCCACGCCCCAGGCAATTCCGAACATGGTCAGGAAGCTGCGCAGCTTGTTGGCCAAGATGGCGCGGAAGACCTGGCCGAGAGTGTCGGAGAATGTCTGCATGAGGTTTGGACCGAGAGCGAGAACGCTCGACAACAGGTACGCTTCGGAAGGCGTCCGGGTTCCATTGGAAAGAAGAAGGATGCCGGAGTTGGAAGGCAATCCCGCTCAAGCCGCGAGAGTTGGGCCGGATGGTTCGAGCGGTTCCACAATTCCCATGCCCTTTGTGGGGCTGCGAAGGGTGCCTTTTTCTTGATGAAAAAGGCACTTGAGGGCTGTGGCTTCCGGGTACAGCAATTGTGGAACCGCTATAGCGGCTGCAACCGTCGCAGGGCGGAATGGCGCTATTTCTCGTAGGTGTAGAAGCCGCGCCCGGTCTTGCGGCCCAGCCAGCCGGCGGTGACCATGCGCACCAGCAGCGGGCAGGGGCGGTATTTGGGATCGCCGAAACCTTCCTGCAGCACGCGCAGAATGTCCAGGCAGACGTCGAGGCCGATGAAGTCGGCCAGGGTGAGCGGTCCCATGGGGTGGGCCATGCCCAGCTTGAAAATCTGGTCGACGGCCTCCGGGGTGGCCACGCCCTCCATGACCGCAAAGGCGGCCTCGTTGATCAGCGGCATGAGGACGCGGTTGGAGACAAAGCCCGGCCCGTCGTTGACCTCGACCGGGGTCTTGCCCAACTTGATGGCCAGGGCGCGGACAGCGGCGAAGGTCTCATCGGTGGTGGCCAGGCCGCGGATCACTTCCACCAGTCCCATGACCGGCACGGGGTTGAAGAAATGCATGCCGATGACCTGCGCCGGACGCCGGGTCTGGGCGGCCAGCCTGGTGATGGAGATGGAGGAGGTGTTGGTGGCCAGCATGGCGGTCGGGGGCAGGATGCGGTCCAGGGCGCGGAAGATCTCCGCTTTCAGTTCGAAGCGCTCGGAAGCCGCCTCGACGGCGAAGTCGGCGGTTTTGAGGCTGTCGCGATCCGGGATGCGATCCAAGACGGGGGAGATACGGGCCAGGACGACTTCGATTTCGGGCTCGGCCAGCTTTCCCTTGGTAACCTCGCGGCCCAAGTTGGCGCGAATCTGGGTGAGGGCCCGGTCCAGCAGGCGCTGTTCCACATCGCAAAGCAGCACGCGGAATCCCGCGCGGGCAAAAACATGGGCGATACCGGAACCCATGGTCCCCGCGCCCACCACGCCAACCGTCTGAATGCCGGCCATCGGTAAGTCCTCCTGATTGCAAGAGGGAAGTTTAGCAGGCCGGGAGCGCCGTGCGCCTCATGGCTTGCTCACAGCGCCAAGACGGTGGTCCTGGCGGTGTGAGCAGGCGCTAGTTTCCGCTTGATCCGGCCGGAACCAGACTCAGGCGGTCGGTGAGGGTAAACAGGAGGGTGGTGCCGGGTTCGAGGTCGGCCTGGGGATGGCTGATGAGCAGATGAGCGGTGATGACGCCGGCCCCGATCAGGCTGCCGGTCAATGCGCCGACCGGTCCGGCCACGACCGCGCCGGTAATCGCTCCGGCGCCGACCGCCCCGCCATATTCGATGCCGTTGCGCTTGGCGCGGGAATCCGGACGGATGACGCCCTCGGTCCCGACCTTGGTTCGGGAGCCGGGAGTCCCTGAGAGTTGCGCGAACAGCCGGAACCGTTGGCCGTCGGGCAGAATCACGGTCTCTGGCCTGAGCCGCATGGAGCCGTGGCCCCCGGCATGGCCGCTGGAGACCTCGACAACCTTGCCGTCGATTTCGGCCCCGGCTGGAATGACCACCTGGCCGCCTTGCAGGACGTCGCTGGCCACGCGGCTGCGAAAGGCATCACCCTTCTCGGTGGTCGCGGTGGAGAGCCGGTGCAGCAGCCTGACACGGATGGTGACGCCCTCCCCGATTTCGCCGGGGCGCAGGGGGCGCGGGTGCACAATATCCCCGTCGGGATCTGTGACATAGGCGCGCTCGGCCAGGGCCGGCTGCGAGGGAGCGGGCGTCCGCTCCACTTGGACAATTCCGTCATCCGTGCCGGGGTCCGGATAGTTCCCCGAGGGATCGGACGCGGAAGGCTGCGGCGCGGCCTGGACCGGAGCCGCTGGGGCAGGAACCATGGGGGCCGGCTGCCCGGCCGGCGGCTTGGCTTGCGGCGTGGCCGTGGTGACGATGGCGTCGTTGGCGGGGGGCTTTGAAGTCCCCTCGTAGGGACTGGCCTGGCTCGCATCCTGCGCCCCCAGAGCAGCCGCGGAGGCGACAAACAAGGCGCATACAAGAATCGTCCGGTTCATCCGAGTTTCCATGCCGTGGTTTCTCCTTTTCGCGAGCAAGAATCTTCCTGAACATACCAACCCCGTGGGGGTTGCGAAGTTGCGCGAAGGATCTGCGGTCAGGCAGTCCTTGCGCCAGGGTACCAAAGTAAGCCTAGCGCGCTTCAGGCACGGATGGGAAACAGGCCGGCGGTTCGGGTGCCTTCCCCGGCAAGAATCAACTTAGCTACTCCCGGAGCGGGCGGCTTCCATGCTGCCAACAACTTGGCCGCATGTGACCGCCGCCACACCGCGGCCGGGGGCCCGGTTTGCTAGAATCCGTACGGTACTAGAACACTTTCTGCGTTGGACGGAAAGGCGATTCCGAACGTGCTGGAGCTTCTAAATACGATTCAAAGCGCCGCCGGAGAAACTCTTGCCGTGAATCGCTGTCCGCAACTGAATGACCGGCTACAGCATCGCATTGTGAGGACCGATATGACCGAGATTGTTGCCATTCGTGCCCGCGAGGTATTGGACTCGCGCGGGAATCCTACCGTGGAAGCCGACGTAATCCTGGAAAGCGGCGCATTGGGCCGCGCCATCGTGCCCTCGGGCGCCTCCACCGGCGAACATGAAGCCGTCGAGCTGCGCGACGGCGACAAGAGCCACTATCTGGGCAAGGGCGTTCTGCAGGCGGTGGCCAACGTGGAATCGGTGATTGCGCCGGAGTTGGAAGGCATGGACGCCTCCAACCAGCGCCTGCTCGACCAGACCATGATCGCCCTCGACGGCACGCCGAACAAGGCCAAACTGGGCGCGAACGCCATCCTGGCTGTTTCGATGGCCGCCACCCGCGCCGTGGCCCAGACGCTGGAGATTCCTCTCTACCGCTACCTGGGCGGCGTGAACGCCTCGGTGCTGCCCACGCCCATGCTGAACGTGCTCAACGGCGGAGCCCACGCCGACAGCAACGTGGACTTTCAGGAGTTCATGATCATGCCGGTGGGCGCCGAGCGGTTCTCCGAGGCGCTGCGCTGGGCCGCCGAGACCTTCCACACGCTCAAGAGCGTGCTCAAGAAGAAGGGCTACTCGACGTCGGTGGGCGACGAGGGCGGATTTGCCCCTTCGCTGAAGTCCAACGCCGAAGCGATCGAACTGATCCTCGAAGCCATTGAGGCGGCCGGCTACAAGCCCGGCGAGCAGATCGCCATCGCTCTCGATCCGGCCTCCAGCGAGTTCTACAACAAGGAAACCGGCAAGTACGTGTTCAAGAAGAGCGACAAGCGCGAACTCTCGAGCGAGGAGATGGTGGCCTTCTACGACAACTGGACCCGCCAGTACCCCATTGTTTCTCTGGAAGATGGCCTGGCCGAGGACGACTGGGAGGGATGGCGCATTCTCACCGAGAAGCTGGGCAGCCGCATTCAACTGGTCGGCGACGACATCTTCGTCACCAACATCAAGCGGTTGCAGCGCGGCATCGAAGAGAACGTGGCCAACTCCATCCTCATCAAGCTCAACCAGATCGGCACCGTGACCGAGACCCTGGAAGCGATCGACCTGGGCCGCCGCTACGGCTACACCTCGGTGATCTCGCACCGTTCGGGCGAAACCGAGGACACCTTCATCGCCGACCTGGCTGTCGCCACCGGCGTAGGCCAGATCAAGACCGGCTCGGTGAGCCGCACCGACCGCATCGCCAAGTACAACCAGTTGCTCCGCATTGAAGAGGAACTGGGCGGCGGCGCAGTGTTCCTCGGCCTGGAAGGGCTGAACTACAACGACTAACAGCGAACCGGGCTTTCGCTACTGGTGGGACTTGCCTTCTACCATTCGCACTCCTCCAGAGCGAAAGCCCGTCGCGTTCAACCCGCATTTGCAGCCAGTAAAATAAGAACAAGTCCTTCGAGTACGCTTCGGCCGACTGAGGGTAGCATCGCCACAACCATGAAAATGTGCCTGTTGTTTCTATTCTGCCTTCTCGCCGCTACGGTCGCTGGGGCAAAAGGTGCGGCCGAATGCAAAGAGGCGAACTTCGGAAAATGCTTCAACGTCCGCGGCAGGTACAACATATACGCGGACGGCGACGCAATCTGGATGATGGGAACGAAGAGACGGCTTGAAACAACCGACAAGAATTTGGACGACATGCTGGAAAAGGCGGGCTGGCAGGACCACTCGATCTACGGAGACTTCGTAGTGTGCCCCGAGTCGCTTTATCAACCCCATCACAGGCAGTCCGTCTGTATTCAGAGCTACAAGAACATCCGATTGGGCCGATGGAAGTGACTTAGCGTTTCGAGTCACGTTCCAGCGTCACCGCGTCTACTTCATTTCCCCTCACCCTGAACATCCAAGGAAGCGAAAAGTGTCCATCTACAAGCGTCCCCTCGTACTGACCATCCTCGACGGATGGGGCTATCGCGCCGAAACCAAAAACAACGCCATTGCACTGGCCAAAAAGCCCACCTACGACAAGCTGCTGCGCGAGTATCCCAACACGCTGATCCAGGCCTCGGACCACTTTGTGGGCCTGCCGGACGGACAGATGGGCAACAGCGAAGTGGGCCACCTGAACATCGGCGCGGGCCGCGTCGTGCAGATGGACATCACACGCATCGACGCAGCTATCGCGTCCGGTGAGTTCGTCAAGATTCCAGCCATCGTGAAGGCCATGAAGCAGGCGCGCGAGGGGGGACGGCAACTGCATCTGTTCGGCCTGTGCTCGGACGGCGGCGTTCACTCGCAGCTGGAGCATCTCTACGCCCTGCTGCGCACCGCGCGCGAATATGGCCTGACACGCGTCTTCGTGCATTGCTTCATGGACGGCCGCGACACGCCGCCGGCCTCGGGCGCAACCTACATTGCCCAGCTCGAGCAGAAGATGCGCGAGTACGGCGTGGGCAAGATCGCCTCTGTGCATGGACGCTATTACGCCATGGACCGCGACAAGCGCTGGGAGCGCGAGCGCAAGGCCTTCGACGCCATGGTCACCGGCAAGGCCGAGGGCGGCGCATACCCCAATCCCGTGGCGCGCATGACCGAGTGTTACAACAACGGCGTGACCGACGAGTTCATCATTCCGTTTGTCGTGGTGGACGGCGCGGGCAAGCCGGTCAGCCTGATTCGCGACGAAGACGTATGCATCAACTTCAACTTCCGCGCGGACCGCGCCCGCGAAATCACCCGCGTGCTGACGCGTGAAAGCGGACTGGCCAAGGGCGGCCGCGACCTGGACGGCTGGGAAGCGCTGGACCAGGCCATCCCCCGCAGCGAGATTCCGAAGAACCTCTACTACCTGTGCATGACGCAGTACGACAAGCTCTACGACTTGCCGCTGATCATGCCGCCCGAGTCGCTGGATAACATTCTGGCCAACGTGCTGGCCCAGCATCATCTGCGCAACCTGCGGGTGGCGGAGACGGAGAAGTTCGCCCACGTGACTTACTTCTTCAACGGCGGCATCGAGACGCCCTTCCCCGGCGAAGAGCGGGTGCTGATTCCCTCGCTCAAGGTAGCCACCTATGACCTCGCGCCGGAGATGAAGGCCGAGGCCATCGGCGACGCTGTGGTCAAGGCCATCAACGACGGATCTTTCGACCTGATTGTGAACAACTTTGCCAACGCCGACATGGTGGGCCACTCCGGCAAGCTGGAGCCGACCATCCGGGCCATTGAGGCCATCGACGCGCAGTTGGCGCGCATCTACAAGGCCATCCGGGAGAAGAACGGAAGCTGGTTGATCACCGCCGACCACGGCAATGCCGAGCAGATGGTGGATCTGGTCACCGGCGCTCCGCACACCGCGCACACCACCAACCCGGTGCCCTTGATCTACGTGGCCGAGGAAGCCAAGCACTTCCGGCTGCGCAGCGATTGCTCGCTGCGCGACATCTCGCCCACGCTGCTGAACATTCTCTCGCTGGGGCTGCCCAAGGAGATGACCGGCGGCGACATGCGGGTGCCGCTGGCGAAGTAACTCCGACCCTTTGCCAGTCTCAGGTGGATGAAACTCCATCGATGCCGAGTATGCCCCGCATTGCCCGGCGCCACATCAGAGACGGGAGTTATTGCACTCGCGCAGTTCGCCAACGAAGGCAGGCTTCGAGGAACCGTTTCAACCTCAAAATGCAGGATGGGGAATACGAGGAGCAGCACCGTTCAAACGTCCATTTTGCCTGAACGATGCTGCTCCTCATTGCCATAGTTCGATAGATTGTGAATGAAGAGTTTTTGTCAAGATCGAGTTTCGCCTTGATGGTTTAGTGCGAGTCGCCATCGCGATCGACGTCGCCGGCCTGCGAAGCCTTTTGAGCCGCGGGACTCAGGGAAACCGTATCGGCGGGCGAAGAACTCCCGGATGGCTTCGATGCCGCTGGTGCGGGAACTGCTTTTTGAAGCTCTTGCAGATTGGTTGTGGGAACGACGCTGCCGATTGCGGACACGCTCATGGGTGTTACCTCCATTTGCGTTATCGGACAGCAACCTCTGCGTGTCCAGGTGTAGAGAAATGAAGTTTTCGTCATCTTTCCATCGAGACTGAGGGCGAGCGGCCCACACCTTGCTGTGTCGCTGAATCGTGGGCCTCCCCTGCTTCGCTCAAATTGCAGTGGGATAGGAACCCGCGAAAGTACACCAAGACGGCCAAGGGAAGAATCGCGCCAACCTGCCACCGCCGCAAGCACCTGTGCCTCCCGCATGGAGAGGCCCAGGAGATTGCTTCGCCCTGTGAAATCAGCGCGGAAGCAGGGACTTGATGGAGTCCGGCAGCCGCTCTTCGAGCAGGCGGGCGCGCTCGGCGGCGATGCCGCCCAGGTAGGATGGCACGGGCGTGGCCGTAAGCACCAGCGCGAGCGCGATCACCGAAAAGCAAAGCCCGGCGATGCCGGCCGAAACCAGCATGTGGTAGGTGTCTGAAATATCCAGGCCGAAAACGTTGAAGGCGACATGCTCCAAGGGCTTGATGTGCTTGAGCACGGCCAGCGCGAAGAGGAAGAAGAAGACCGCCAGCGAGGTGAGAACGGCCAGCGTAACATCCAGGCTGCGGTGAAACTTCTGTCGGGCGCGGCAGTGGGGGCAATCGGAAAAATGCTGTTCGTAGTCCTTGCGCATCTCCGGATAAATACCGGAAATGTCATAACGCCAGCTTGCCAAAATGGCGCCTACGACTCTGTCTGTGCATTGCGTTGCTGCCATAAGGTTAAAGACTCACTTTGCAAAGGATGTGTTCGCCCGCCACGAACAAGCGTGGCTCACGCGGCAACGGGAGGCTTCAACTTCTTTGGATGCTCAACCGTCCTGGCCGGATTCAATGGCGCGTCCGGTTGCTCTGCCCCTCCCAGGGCGAAATGCCCTGAGGTCTCCCTTGCCCATCTACCTGGTACAGAGTGATGCCCGTATCTTTCAGTTTAACGTACTTTAATTAAAAGTAAATAGGCGAAAGTGGTTCATGCTGCGCGGCCAGCAACAGCCGGTTGGCCAGCAACTGCGCCCGGCCGCTGAGGGCGCGCTCAGCGGCGACCCGCGCCAGCTCGGGAAGATTATTGCTTTCAGACAGATGGGCGAGGATCACGTAGGCCGCCTGGCCGTCGTAGCCGTCTTCGAGAAATCCCGCCGCCGCCTCGTTTGACAAGTGGCCCACCCTGGAGAGCACGCGCTGCTTGACCGCCCAGGGGTAGGGGCCGTCGCGCAGCATTTCGAGATCGTGGTTGGATTCCAGTAGCAGCAAGTCAACGCCCTGGAGCTGGGCCCGGACGTTGGGCGGAATGTAGCCGAGGTCGGTGGCAAAGGCCATCCGCACCCCTTCGGACTGGAAGACGAAACCCACCGGGTCGGCGGCGTCGTGGGGAATGGTGAAGGGGCTGACGGCGATGTCGCCGACTGCGAAGGGCTGTCCGGCGTGAAAATACTCGACCGCCGGGAGCCATGCCGGATCCTGTTTGGGCGAGGGCGGCTGCCCGCCGTCGAGGGGCTCCGGTTCGGCCGCCGGCGATGAAGCGCCGTCGCCGGCGAGCCCTGCGTCCGCCTCACAAATCTCATCCGCCTCGCGGGCCAGGGCCGTATCCGGTTCGGCCTGCGCCTCCGCCTGCCTTTCGGCGGCCTGGAGCCGGCACTGCTCCAGCCACTGGGCGTAGGTCATCTGCCGCCGCGGGGTCAGCCAGCGCATCCAGGCGCGGTGCGTGCTTTCGGTGAAGTACACCGGAATGCCCAGCTTGCGGGCGGTGACAGCCACGCCGTTGACGTGGTCGGAGTGCTCGTGGGTGACGATGACCGCGTCCAGGGTCTCCGGCTCCTCGCCCACCAGCCTCATACGCCGGAACAGTTCCCGGCAGCTCAGCCCGCAATCGACCAGAATCCGCGTCCGGCCGCCGGAGACAACCGTGCTGTTGCCCTTTGATCCCGACGCCAGCACCGTGAAACGCACCATGTTCCGAGGATACAGCGATGGGCTGTGGATTGCGGAGCGCTCGTCCGTGGCAGGCCGAAGTCCGCGCTCTGCCATCCGTTCTTGCTAAGGATTTCTTGCGAAGGATTGGAGAGCGGAGGTTATCCCGCGCCCGGCAAATCGGCGGGAATCTCGATTGAAACCAGGGTGCCGCGGCCCGGATTGCTGACCACGGTGAACCGCGCCTGGTTGCCGTAAAGGACCTCCAGCCGCTCGCGCACATTTTTCATGCCGATGCCGGCGCCGGCGCGGCTCAGGGCCGAGGCGGGCCGGTTGCCCATGCCCACTCCGTCGTCGGCCACCTCGATCAGCACCCGGTCGCCCTCCAGGCGGCTGCGCAGGGTCACCGTGCCGCCGTTGATGCGCGGTTCCAGCCCGTGCTTGATGCTGTTTTCAATCAGCGGCTGCAGCAGGATGCTGGGCACCAGGACCGCGAGCGTGCGCGGGTCGATTTCCTTTTCGACGCGCAGCTTGTCGGCGCCGAAGCGCACCACCTCGATGTCCAGGTAGTCGTCGGTAAAGCTCAGCTCCTCGCTCAGGGGCACGTAGCTGTCGTGATCCTTGAGCAGGGCGCGCAAAATGTTGGCCAGTTTCACGATCATCTCCCGGGCCAGTTCGGGCTTCAAGCGGACGAGAGAGGCGATGGAGTTGAGCGTGTTGAACAGGAAGTGGGGATTGATCTGCCGTTGCAGGGCGTCGAGGCGGGCTTCGAGCAGCAGGCGCTTCTGCTCTTCGAGTTTGAGTTCGATGCGCAGGGCATTCCACACTTTGAGGGCGATGCCCACCACCATGGGCGCGCACAGCCAGACCAGCACCTGCAGCCAGGGAACACCGGTATTGAGAGCGAACAGCCAACGCGCCCGCGGCGGGCTCGGATAGGTGCGAGCCACCCACTCGCGGACAATTTCGAGGAGCGCTATCAGAAACAGCATCAAGATCTGTCGGTCGATGCGCGGCTTGCGCAGGTTGCGCCGCACCCAGCGGTAGAGGCTGAGGTCGATGAGCGGTGTGAAGGACCATATCTCCTCCATCTCGACGAAGCGGCCCAGGGTTCCCGCCGCGAGGCCGAGCGCCATGTTGAAGGGCAAGGCCAGGTATTCGTGGTGATAGAGCGCCGGTGCGGAAAGGACGGCCCCGCCCAGCATGGCCCATCCGGGCCCCACCAGAAGGCCCAGAAGGATGACCGTCTCGAAGGAAATGTCGGCGGCCAGGAAGTTGGGCACCGTGGTTCGCACCCAGACGCCCAGCGTGAGCGGCACCAGGAAAAAGGCCAGCAGCGCTGCGGTCTCGCGGTGGCGCCGATGCTCGGCAAACAGCAGGCGCTGAAAGGTGCGCGAGCGGGCCAGCGCGCTGGCCACGGCGGCGGCCACGCCCAGCTTCACCAGCAGCGTGATGAGAATCAGCTTGTTGTCTGCCACGCTCTCAATGTAACGCAACGGCAGTGTGAGTGTGAGTGTGAGTGTGAGTGTGAGTGTGAGTGTGGGTGTGAGTGGCCAGTCGCTCGAGGGCCAGAGACCGGGAGTCGCTGTTCCCTGATCCCTGTTCCCTGATCCCTGATCCCTGTTCCCTGATCCCTGTTCCCTGCCCCCTGTAGAATGGAGGCATGGCATTTGAGAGCGTAAGGAAGGTCGCCGAGGCGGATTTCCCCACCCGCTGGGGAGCCTTCAGGATTCTGGGATTCGAGGGAAGGTTGGCGACGCCGCGGCCCTGCGATGAAGCTCTCGCCGGCGACGGCAAGGGCGAGGTGGAGGGGCTGGTCGCGCTGGTGATGGGCGACATTCATTGCGCACCCCCGGTGGTGCGCATTCATTCGCAGTGCCTCACCGGTGACGTTTTCGGCTCGCTGCGCTGCGATTGCCGGCTGCAACTGGAGCTGGCCCTGGGCCGCATCGCGGAAGAGGGCGCTGGCATCCTGCTCTACGAGCAGCAGGAGGGGCGCGGCATTGGCCTGATGGCTAAATTGAAAGCTTACGAGTTGCAGGACCATGGCCTGGACACGGTCGAGGCTAACGTCGAACTGGGCTACGCCGCCGACTGCCGCGCGTACGAGTTGCCCGGCGAAGTGCTGAAGCTGCTCGGCGTCTCCGAGGTCCGGCTCATCACCAACAATCCGGAGAAGGTCGCGGCGCTGGAAACAGCCGGAATCGCGGTCGTCGAGCGCATCTCGGCCGAGGTCGAATCACAGGACAGTTTCGCCGGCTACGTCCGCACCAAGCAGGAAAAGATGGGTCATATTCAGGATTCAGTGGCGAGCGAATAGAGTACGGTTTACTTCCGCAGCGCCTTGAGCACCTTGGCCGTGGTAACCACCTGGCCCACATGCCGCTGGGTGTGGTCGGCCACGTGAATGAGCGCGCCGCCGATCGAGGTGGGCAACTGCTTGCGCCCGACGCCGCGAAAAGTATCCAGGTTTGCCGTGGCAAGCACCCGAATCCGCTCTGCCGCATCCGAGAACGAGGCTTCTACCTCAGCCAGCAACTCGGCCAGCGTCTCTCGTTCGGCGTGATCCGGCGCTACCTGCTCGGACTTAAGCGCCGCCAGTTGCGCGGCCGTGAGTTGCTTGCCCTCCGCATAGCTCAGAATCCGATCAACCGAACGCGCAATATGGCGCAGGTGGAAGGCTACGGGCGGCAGGCCCAGCGGCAGGGTGTGAACTTCGAGGTCGGTCAGCCCGGCGGTCCATTGGGTCAGATCGTCGAGAGCCAGATCGAGCGCATGCAGCACCGCGCGGCCCACGGCCGGAACTTCGGCATGGGTTCCGCGCAGCCACGGCTCGACAGACGGGACGGGATACGGCAGGGGCACAGGGGAAGCGCTCATGGGGCAGTGTCCTTTTAGACGGCGCTTTTCACGCGCACCACGGTGATTTTGGCAAAGCCCTCTTCAAACACCGGGGGTTTGAGCTTTTCGCCCATCTTGCGCATCACGTCCTCGCTCACCGAGCGGTCGCGCTTGCTGTTGCGCTCCAGGCAGACATCCAGCGGCACATCGAAGAACACCGCCTGCACCTCGTAGCCAAAGCTCTTGGACATCTTGATCCACTGCCGGCGCTCGTGGATGGAGAGATTGGTGGCGTCCACATAGTTCCAGGGCATGCGCGCGATGAGGCGCGCCCTGAGCAGAGAGCGCAGGGTGGAAAACACCAGCCCCTGATAGCGCTGCTCCTCGACATCGTCGAAGAGGATGTTGCGCAAGAGGTCGCTGGAGAGGGGCGTGACGCCGCGACGCCGGAACCAGGTAGTTTTTCCCGAGCCGGGCAATCCGATGGCCAGCACCACGTAGCCCTTGGGGGCCTGGGGCGAGCGGTCGGCCGCCTCGGACTCCGGCGGCGGCATGGAGGGCATTTCGGGCTGGGTTTCCAGTTCGAAGCGCCCCGCGTCGGCCGATTCATTCCATTCCTGACGGGGTGGGCGTTCCTGGCGGGCGGGTCGCTGCTCCTGGGGGCGAGGCTCCGCCGTGCGCGCTTCCGTTTGCCGGCGCGCGGGCTCGCGTATCGGGTCGCGATTCGTCTCAGGGGGCCGTGGCCGCCGAGCCTGCTCGACCGGCGCCGGCGTTTCGTCCGGATAGAGCGGCACCAGCGGAGCCGGTTGATTCGATGGAAGTTCCTGGCCGATTTTGCCTGTGGATTCGGAAGTATTGGGAGTGTGTCTGGAGCGTCTTCTCATGCCTTGTTCAACCCTTATGTGTTGATACCGGGATACCATACTTCCACGGGGTGCTGCAAATGCTGTGCATCCCGTCACATACTGTTCTTAGGCCGGAAAGGCAAACTTTCGTTGAGGGTGTTTCTGGCCCAGACCTGGAACAAGCCGTTTTCACCTCGCCCCGCGGGCAAAAGTGTTACGATGATGGGTTTGGTGGAATAGTCTGCTGGAGCGGTTCCAGCCGCCGAACGCAGCACGTTCTAACCAGCTCAAACCACAGCTTTACCGATCACGAAGGAGAATACACACATGGCAGTTAAGGTTGGTATCAACGGCTTCGGCCGCATTGGCCGCAACGTTTTGCGCGCCGCACTGGGTAATCCCGAGATCGATTTCGTCGCCGTCAACGATTTGACCAGCCCCGCGACGCTGGCGCATCTGCTCAAGTACGACTCGATTCTTGGCAACCTGAAGAACGAGATTCTGGCGGGCCCGGACTACATCTCCGTCGATGGCAAGAAGATCAAGGTTTGGGCCGAACGCGACCCTGCCAAGCTGGACTGGGCTTCGGTCGGCGCGCAAATCGTCGTCGAGTCCACCGGCCACTTTACCGACGGGACAAAGGCAAAGGCTCACCTCGGCGCGACCGTGAAGAAGGTGATCATCTCCGCTCCGGCCTCCAACGAGGACCTGACCATCGTGCTCGGCGTCAACCAGGACAAGTACGACCCGGCCAAGCATAACATCATCTCCAACGCCAGCTGCACCACCAACTGCCTGGCGCCTGTCGTCAAAGTTATTTTGGAAACCAGCGGCCTGGTCAGCGGCCTGATGACCACCATCCACAGCTACACCAACGACCAGGTCATCCTGGACTTCCCGCACAAGGACCTGCGCCGCGCCCGCGCCGCTGCCCTTTCCATGATTCCCACCTCGACCGGCGCGGCCAAGGCGCTGAAGCTGGTCATTCCCGAGACCGCCGGCAAGTTGGACGGCTTCGCCATCCGCGTTCCCACACCCAACGTCTCGATCGTCGATCTGACCTACATTGCCGAGAAGACCACCAGCGCCGACGAGTTGAACTTTGCCTTCAAGAAGGCCGCCGATGGCGAGCTGAAGGGAATTCTGGGCGTCGACTCCAACCTGCTGGTCAGCTCCGACTTCAAGGGCAACCCGCTCTCCTCGATCGTTGACGCGCCGTTGACCAAGGTGGTCGGCAACCTGGTCAAGGTGCTGAGCTGGTACGACAACGAATGGGGCTACTCCAGCCGCGTCGTTGACCTGATCGGGTTCCTGACCGCAAAGGGCCTGTAAAAGCAGTAGTCAGTTTTCAGTAGTCAGTGGTCAGTGGTCAGTCGAATCGCAGGACTGGCCGCTGACCACCTCTGCTGGGAACTGGCAACTGATCATTGACAACTGTTATGCGCCAGAACATCAGCGGCGATTCTCCTTTCGAGCCGGTCATCGGCTTCTCCCGCGCCGTGCGCGTGGGGAATGCCGTTCACGTCTCCGGAACCGGCCCCGTCGGCGCCGAAGACCAAGACGCTGCCGAGCAAACCCGCCGCATCTTCGAGATCGCGGCCACCGCACTCGCGCAGGCCGGGGCTTCCTTTGCCCAGGTTGTCCGCACCCGCATGTTTCTCACCCGCGCTGAAGACTGGGAAGCTGTGGGCCGCGTTCATGGCGAGTTCTTCGGCGAAATTCGCCCCGCAGCTACGATGGTGGTGGTGGCCGCGTTGCTCAATCCGGCATGGCGCATCGAAATTGAGTTTGACGCCATCATTCCTGGAAAAGATGAGGGGGCGGGAAAAGACCTGTATCCACTGCTTGATCCGCACTTTTTTGACGACTACGAGCCCGAGCCATGACTCCTCGGCTACTGACAACTGATCACTGACAACTGTTCTCAAGGAAAACCCCATGCCCAAGCTCTCCATTCGCGACATCGATCTGACCAACAAGCGCGTCTTCATCCGCGTGGATTTCAACGTGCCGCTCACCGAGGACGGCAAGGAAATCACCGACGACACCCGCATCGTAGCCACGCTACCCACCATCGTCTACGCCATCCAGCACAAAGCCAAAGTCATTCTGGCCTCGCACCTGGGGCGCCCCAAGGGCAAGCCGAATCCAAAGTACTCGCTGCGCCCGGTGGTGGACCGGCTGCGCGAACTGCTCGACAAGGCACTCGGCGATAAGATCAACGTCGGCTTTGCTCCCGACTGCATCGGCGACGTAGCCCAGGAGCTTTCCCGCCAGCTTGAATCCGGCCAGGTACTGCTGCTGGAAAACCTGCGCTACCACCCCGAAGAAGAGGCCAACGATCCGGCCTTCTCGAAGGCCCTGGCGTCGCTCGCCGAGGTCTACGTCAACGACGCCTTCGGCAGTGCCCATCGCGCCCACGCTTCAACGGAAGGGATTACGCATTTCCTCAAGCCCGCCGTGGCCGGCCTGCTGATGGAGAAAGAGATCACTTACCTGGGCAAAGCGCTGGAAGCGCCTGAAAAGCCCTTCGTGGCCATCATTGGCGGCTCCAAAATCTCCGGCAAGATCGACGTGATCGACAACCTGCTGGACAAGGTCGATACGCTGGTGATCGTCGGCGGCATGGCCTACACCTTCCAGCGCGCGCTGGGCGTGTCGACCGGCAAGTCGCTGGTCGAAGAGGACAAGATCGAAATGGCCAAGGCGGCTCTCGACAAGGCCAAGGCCAAGGGCGTCAACCTGCTGCTGCCGGTCGACAACATTCTCGCCGACAAGTTTGCCGAGGACGCCAAGACCCAGCCGTGGGATTGCTCGGTGAACTTCCCGGCGGACTGGCAGGGACTGGACATCGGCCCCAAGTCCATCGCGGCCATTGAAGCGGTGATCGCGACGGCAAAGACCATCGTCTGGAACGGCCCGGCGGGGGTTTTCGAGTTCCCGCGCTTTGCCGTGGGCACCAACGCCATCGCCAAGGCCGTGGCGGCCAACAAGGCAGCCATCTCGATCATCGGCGGCGGCGACTCGGTCTCGGCCATCAACAAGACCGGCCTCGCCGATCAGATCACCCACATCTCCACCGGCGGCGGCGCCAGCCTGGAGTTTCTGGAAGGCAAGAAACTCCCCGGCGTTGAGGCACTGACGGATAAGTAACCGCCGTGTGATCCACGCAGATAACAAAGGGCCTCGGGATAGGGGGGAGAGTCACCTCTCCTCCCCTGCCGAGGCACCGGACAAGCGGGTCCGCATCCGGCGGCTCGCACGGACTTGCAGATCAGGTGCCTGGGTCGTCTCTCCGGGAAGATTTTGTCGGGCAGGTAGCGGCGTTACTCTGCGCAGAGTCGCCGAGCCTCCGTAGCGAATTCCGTTTCCTCATGCGCGCGCGGAACTCATACCACTTTTCCACACCCCGTTCGACTCTTCCACCGTTGTCACGCACAGTTTTCCAGCCGCGGGCAGATTCCGGCGTTTAGACTGTGCTTGACCGTCCTATTCAATGGCACAAAAAATAAACAAGAAGAATGGAGCAGCGTCAAGCTCAGTCCCTAAAGCGGAGGGGACTCATCTCTTGCCGGAGGAGATGGAGCGGGTGCGGGAGCTCATTGCCGGCCGCCACTCCAAATCGGCATTGCAGCTTGCCAAGGATCTCTACAAGCGGTCGTCAACGGCGGAGTCGGAAGCCCTGCTGACCGATGCCTACAAGGCTCGCATCGACGATTTGCTCCGTCTGGGAATGATCGTTGAGGCGAAGACTCTGCTGGGAATCGTACGGGAGCGATTCCCCTCCGCGTTGCCGCGACTTACGGAACTCGGCCAGGAGATCTGCGCGCAGGAAGGCAAGCTGGAGGAGGTTGTCGCGCCGCTCGCCGATCACGAGCTTGCGGCCGAAGAGCGGGAGCGCATCGAGACCTTCGTGCGACAGCGGATCGTCGATCTTCGCGCTCTGGGGGCGGTTTCGTCCCTGCCGGCGGAGCATCCCCTTCGCACGGCTGCATCGGCGCTGGCGGCCGCGTTTGAGGCGGTGACCCGAGGGCCGGTGGAGGACGCGGCACTCCTCCACCCCAGCGACCAAGACCCGTCGCTGGGGACCCCGGCTCTCCACCCCAGCGACCAAGACCCGTCGCTGGGGACCCCGGCTCTCCACCCCAGCGACCAAGACCCGTCGCTGGGGACCCCGGCTCTCCACCCCAGCGACCAAGACCCGTCGCTGGGGACCCCGGCTCTGGCGCTGCCGGAGGTGTCGCGGCGCAGCCCGCTGGCTCCGTGGAAGGCCCTGATCCGTGCGATTGCCTGCTACCACCGGCGCGAGGACGAGGAATGCGGCAGATGGCTTCAGACGATTCCGACCGACTCTGTTCCCGCACGCCTGCTTCCCGCATTCGCCGCGATGCTGATGACAAAGCCTGCCACCGGCGCCGATTTCAAGCTCAGCCTGGCCGAAGAGAAGCTCATCGCCGTGGCGGGGGATCATGGCGCGGCTTTGCGCGCTGCCATGGCGGAACTGGAGGAGGCGCTGCATGGAAAGAAGCCCACTCGAATCCTGGATGCGGCGCGGAAGACGATGGCGGCGAGCCAACACTGCGGCGCGGCCGTGCGGGAACGCCTGCGCCAGCACATTGCGGTGCGCAGTGGGTTGCTGGGCATGCAGCAATCGGCTGTCAACGCGGCCGTGGGCGGCTCTCCACGCTGGGACGCTTACTATTTCCGTCTTCTGGCCAGGTCGCTAGAGGACCAGCACAGCGTAGATGACTACGCAGAAGCAACATCGATCTGGGCGGACTTCCGGCGCGAGGCCATCAAGGAGAAGTGGTTTGCCCCCGGGGGCCTGGAGGATGGCGTTCTTTCGCTGCACATGGCGCAGTTGATTGAGAAGGCGCCCGAGGATGTCATCGAGGATCTGAAGCAGGAGATGGCCGCTTACCGGAAGCACGGCCAATGGAAACTGGATGACGGAGGGGTGCCTTCCGCGGGGACGCTGTATGAACGCGCCTGCAAGGCCGACCCTCATGCGGAAGCATTTCAGGCATGGCTGAAGTGGGCCCGGAAGCAGAGTTCGCGGAAGTTGGCCGACGACGTTGCAGAGCGCTGGCGAGAGGCTCGGCCCGCGGATATTCAACCGCTGCTTTATCTGATGGAATCGGCGGAGAAGCGCAACGCGCTCAAGAAATCCCTGACGTACCTGGAGGAGGCGGAAGATCTCGATCGTCTGAACCCCGAGGTACGGCGGGCAAAGCTGCGTCTGTTGCTTTCAGCGGCTTTACGGCACCTGCAACAGCGCAAAGCCCACCTGGCGCAGAAGGAAATCGAACAGATTGAGACAGTGCCCGAGGTACGGCCAGGGGAGATTTCCGCACTGGCCGCGGCGCTGCGCTGGTCGGCGGCCGCTGTGGACTGGGACAAGGCCGCCCAGGACAAGCAGGAAGCGCAACTGAGGAAGTCGATGGGGGCCGTGGCCGCGCATCTGCTGATGGCGTCGGTGGTGAAGAGAGCGGAGGTGGTCACCGCGATCTCATTGCCGGCTTTGAAGATGGCAAAGATTCCTGCCGCCGAGCTTCTGGGTGGCGTGGCCAGCGCCTGTGCTCTTGGCGAGTGGGCCGGCTTGGCCATCGCTCTGCCGCGCGATTGGAACAAGGCTCTGATTGAGGCATTGAGCCTGGCCAACTGCCCATTGGATGCTGCCCAGATGCTGGTTCTGGGCGAGGCCGCGTTGGAGAACTTCTCCGCGGAACCGGCCTATGCAGCCTCGGCGGCGGGACTGGCCAACGGAAGCGCGAACGCGGAGTTTCTGTTTCTGCGCGCCCGTTCGCTGCCTTTGTGGGCCTCAGTCCAGCGCGAGGGCTGTTTGACGGCTTCGCTGGAACTGGCAAGGAGGGAGCGCAACACCGAACTGGCCGGGAGAATCCTGGATTGGCTAAACGGGGAACAGGACGGACGGGGGCGGCGGCGGGGCGGAGCAGGGCCGAGAGGCGACCCGGCGATTGCCAGCCGTCCTGTTTCGCCGGAGTTGCTCGGCAGGATTCTGGAGCAAGAGCGGGCTCTGAAGAAATTTCCCGGCTACAATCCCGGCGACGATCCAGAATACGCCGAGGATCTGGGCTACTCACTCTGCGATTGCCCGAAGTGCCGGGCAAAACGGGGTGAGGCAGTGGAGGAGGGCGAATTCTTCGACGAGGACGATGAAGACGAGGACGATTTCGACGAGGAATTCGACGAGGAGGGCGATTTCGTGGAACCGGGAGTCTTTCCCATTCCGGATTTTATCAAGGGAATTGGGAAACTCATGGGCCTTCCCGCTGCAACCGTTGAAGAACTGAAAGGAGCCTTTGCCCGCGGCGAGGACCCCAAAAGAGCCCTCGACAGAATCCTGGGCAAGGCGCTTCCCCGGCCGGAATCGCCGCCATCGTCACGGAATCAGAAACAGGAGAAAGCTGCCAAGGCTCCGCCGCCGGAGCAGGGCAGTTTGTTTTAGGGTGAAACGATGAATCTGAACGCGTTGTCCATTCCCGATCCCTATGCCGTACTGGGCCTTGTCCCCGGCGCGGAGGACGAGCAGATTCGAGCCGCCTACCTGGTCAAACTCAAGCTTTTTCCCCCGGACAGATCTCCGGTGGAGTTTGAGCAGGTTCGCGACGCGTACGAGCTTCTGCGCGACCGGCGCAGGCGCGCGATGCACACGCTGTTCTCAGTGAATCCGGAGGCACCCCTGGAATCCCTGCTGGACGGCATGGACAACGATCGACAGTTTGCCGGTCCCGGTCCCTGGCTGGCGGTACTCAAGGGAAAATGAATGGAAATGGAAGATGATGAATCCTCCGCGGGGCTATCCGCGGAAGAGCGCGAGCGACTTGTGCAGGGCTTCGAGGCGTGGCTTGACCGCGCCCTGGCAGACGAGGCGCCGCCGCAGGGGCTGACCGCCGAATTGCTCACCGCGCTTTCGCGCGGCGATGCGCTTTTGCCGCTCGAAGGCGGGCAACCCGGAAGCGGCGGCTGTGACCTTTATTCCCTGTGGGCCGCGATGACCGCGCTGACGCAGGAAGTCCGGCTCCAGGGACGGACCTTCAAACAGTTGAATGAGACCCTGGTTCAGAGCCTCGAAGCGTCTTCCGAGGGAGTGCAGGACACCGGGGCGGCGGAGGAACTGGCTGAGCCGACCCGCATCCAGCAGGATGAAGGCCGCCAGGTTGGCAAGCGGCAGATTCATCTCCCGGTCGGCATATTGCTGGATCTGCGCGACCGCGTGGAGCGGGGAGGAAGCACCGCGCACAACGCGGCCGGGGAGCTGGCGCCGGCGCGTCTGCCGCGCCTGGCGCGCTGGCTGGGTGTCGGCAGGGGCTACGCGCGCCATACGCAGGAGATTCTGGCCGCGCTCTCGCACGGCTACAGCCTGACCCTGGACACCCTGGACGAGGCGCTGGCGGGCTGCGGCGTCAGCCGGATCGCCTGCAAAGGCCAAATCTTCGATCCGCAACGCATGACCGCTGTCGATATTCAAGAAACCTTATCCGTGCCGGAAGGCACCGTTGTCGAGGTCTACCGCAATGGCTACGAGTGGAACGGAGAGGTCTACCGCAGCGCCCAGGTCAAGGTGGCGCGCAGTCCCGAGAGGAAATCGGAATGAGCGAATTGGACGATTTGATCGTTGGCATCGATCTCGGTACGACGAACTCCGAGATTGCGGCATTTGTGGACGGCAAAGTGGCGATTCTGGGTTCGGGCAGCAAGAATATGCTGCCCTCGGTGGTGGGTCTGTCCCCGACGGGAGAACTGCTGGTGGGCGAGGGGGCGCGCAATCAACTGATGCTCTATCCTGACCGCACGGTTCGCAGCATCAAGCGCAAAATGGGCAGCGACGAGACCGTCACGCTGGGCGACCGGGAGTTCACGCCGCCGGAGATCTCGGCATTGATTCTGCGCGAACTGGCCAACTGGGCCAGCCGCCAGTTCGGCCGGCCGGTTCAAAAGGCGGTGATTACAGTTCCGGCCTATTTCTCCGATGCCCAGCGCCAGGCTACGCGCGAGGCCGCAACCCTGGCCGGCCTGGAGGCGGTGCGCATCCTGAACGAGCCTACGGCGGCGAGCCTGGCGTATGGAGAAGGAAGCCGGCACACCGCCATGGTCTACGACCTGGGCGGGGGAACCTTTGACGTCTCCATCGTCGCGCTGGAAGGCGACGTCACCGAGGTGCTGGCCAGCCATGGCAACAATCGCCTGGGCGGCGACGACTTCAACGACCTGCTTGCCGAGCATCTGATCCGCGAGTTTCAGTCGCAACACGGTATCGATTTGCGCAGCGGGCATCCGGAGGCCAGGGCTCGTGTGTGGTGGGCCGCCGAGGAGGCCAAGCGCCGCTTGAGCTTCGATCCTGAGGTGACGGTGCGCGAAGAGGCGCTGGCCACGGTGGATGGAAAGCCGCTGCATCTCGAACTGGAGATAACGCGCGAGCGGTATGAGGACATGATCCGCCCCCTGGTGGAGCAGACGCTGGAGCATATGTCCAAGGCGCTTGCCGACGCCGGCAAAGGGCCCTCGGAGCTGGATGCGATTCTTCTGGTCGGCGGCTCGACGCGCACTCCGCTGGTGGCTCGGCTGATCGAGGAACGCACCGGATTGACGCCGCGGGAAGATATCCATCCCGACCTGTGCGTTGCGCTGGGGGCGGGTGTGATGGCCTCGCGCCTGGCCGGCCACGAGATCGAGCGGGTGCTGGTCGATGTGACCCCCTACTCCTTTGGCGTTTCCTTCCTCGGCGAGCGAGGCGGCGTCTCGTATCCGCACTGCTACAAGCCGATCGTCCGCCGCAACACCCCTTTGCCAGTCACACGCAGCGAGCGGTTCTACACCAGCCATCCCTACCAGGAAGAAGTCGATGTTCGCGTCTATGAAGGCGAGGACGAGGATGCGCTGCGCAATATCCTGGTTGGCGATTTCACTGTCAAAGGCCTGACTCCGATGCGCGATTTCAACGAAGTACTTTGCCGCATGAGCCTAGACCTGGACGGCATCCTCAACGTAACTGCGATCGAGAAGAAGTCGGGGCTGTCCAAGCGCATCACCATCGCGCGCGCTCTGGAAGCCAGGAGCGAAGCCGAGATAGCCGCCGCCCGCAAACGTCTCGAAGCACTTTATGCCACCCGGCAGGACGATGAATTCGACGATGAGGACGAGGTGCTCGACGATGAAGATGCGCAGCAGATCGAGGGCGAAGCCGATTTCACAGTCCATCCCGCGCCGCATGAAGCGGCTTTGGCCGAGGACGATTGGAGCGCGGCAGAGGACGAGGGCCGGAAGCTGATCGAACGCTCCCGCCTTCTTCTCGATACGATCCACGAGGAAGACCGCGAGGAAGCCATCGACCTGAATGAGGCCATTGAAGCGGCGATCGACCATCGCGATGCCGCCGCGCTCAAACAGGCCGTTCACGATCTGCGCGAGATGCTGTTCTTTGTCGAGGGCCGCGAATGAAAGACGATCTTGCGAGCCCGCACGGCTGCCCGGTCTGCCGGGCTCGTTTTCGCGGCTCGTCGCAGTGCTCGCGTTGCGGCGCGGACCTCACCGCGCTGTTGCTGCTGGCGGCTCACGCTTACGTCATGCGCCTAGCTGCCCGGCAATCGCTGAGACAGGGCGATCGCCAAGCTGCGCTGGCCTCCGCTCAGGCCGCGCAGCGATTGCATTCCACCGCGGAAGGCCGCCTTCTCAGCGTGATCTGTACGATAGCGGTGAACGAATATCCCGGGCGACCTCAGGAGCCAGCTTGAGCCATGAGCGGTCCGGGTTGAGTAGATCAGTGTTACCCAAAAACTGTGTAATGGGCTTTTGGTCGATGCAGACGATGCTGACAGCAACGATGTGTCTGGGCGAAATGAGAAAAGAGAAGCGCGGTGGCTGCAATCGCGGCCATCGTGCCTCCCTGGATTTCCGGAAGGCACACTCGCTGCCGGCTAGCGAAGCCGAGCGCGTTCCCATGCCCTGGGAGCCGGATCGCCAAACCGCTCAAGCCTGATCCTTCCACAACACCACTCCACCCAGAAGGCCGCTCTCGTTGGAGACGATTTTCACATTCGGGCCGAGCTCGAAGTCAATTTTTTTGGTGTTTCCGCCGCCCAGGTAGAGCTTGTCGTAGTTGAACAAGTTTTCGATGTCGATGAGCGCCTGTTTGAGCAGCTTGTTCCAAATCTTCTTCTTGAACTTGTCGAGGCCGCGGCGGCCGAGGTAGTCCTCGTAGGTCATGCCCCTCTTGCCCCAGATGTGGTGGCCAATTTCCAGGCCCGGGCACAGGTGGCCGTTGGTGAACAGGGCCGCGCCAAACCCGGTGCCCAGCGTGATCACCAGCTCCACGCCCAGGCCCTCGATGGCTCCATAACCGGCAACATCGGCGTCATTGCCCACCCGCACCGGCTTCTTCCAGCGCTTTTCCAGCTCCTGCTGCAGCGGGAAACCCGCCCAACTGGGGTGTAAATTGAATGCGCCCAGCGTGGCGCCGTGCTTGACCACCCCAGGAAAGCCCACCGAAACCCGATCGAAATCAGGCAGCAGCGTGCGCAACTCGTCGAGCCCTTCGAGGACCAGGGCCGGCGTGGGAACGGCCGGTGTGACCACTCGCTGCCGCTCGCTGACCGGCTTGCCGGCCGGGTCCAGCAGCATGGCCTTCAGGCCCGAGCCGCCAATGTCGATCGATAGAGTGACAGGGCCGGTTGATTTGGTCGAAACGACGGGAGCGGCGGCTGAGGTGGAGCTCTTGGGAGTCATCAGCACGAATTGTACTGCGTACGGCCTGGTTTGCGACGCGCCACCCGCATACGAAATTCACAGGCCGGGGTCCATGTCCGCCCTCATCCCCTACACTGATTCTTGCCTCCCATGCCGGTTTGCTGCGAAGTCGCCCTGCCTGTCCCGCTTGACCACACCTTCACCTACGCGGTGCGTGAGGGACAACTGCCGCAGCGAGGAGCGAGGGTGATTGTCCCCTTCCGCAACGAAAAGCTGATCGGGGTGGTCACTGCAATGAACGTCAAGACTCCGAAGGATTTCGAGGTGCGGTACCTGGAGGCGGTGCTGGACGACGAGCCGCTTCTCAGCGATCACCTGCTCGAACTGGCCGAGTGGATGGCGCAGTACTATCTGGCTCCGCTCGGCGAGGTTCTGCGCGGCATGTTGCCGCTGATGGCCGAGGTTCGCCGCACCGTCTACTACCGCATCAGCGACCTGGGCCGCGATGTGCTTGCCGATAGCCTCGAGAGCGACTCGGGACAATTCGGCAGCAGGAGCCTCACGCGCAAGCCGGGCGCCAAGCGCAAGGGCAAGCTTTCCGCCGAGGAGCATGATCTGGAACGCCGCGTTCTGGCCCGCCTGGCCTGCGGCGAGCCGGTGAAGGTCTCGACCCTGCGCACCGCCACCGCCGCTACGCTTCCGGTGCTGGCGGGTCTGGTCCGCAAGAAGTGGATTGTCCGCGAAACCTCTGCCGTCGAGCGTGATGCCCGGCGCACCGAGCGTTTCGCGGTACTCATCCCGGAGGCGCGCCTGCCCGCACTGACCCAGAAGCAGCAGGCGATCCTGGCCGAACTGGCAGCCTGCGGCGGGGAACTGCCGCTGGCCGAGTTGCGGCGTCGCGATCTGCCCTCATCGACACTTCAAACCCTGGTTCGCCGCGGGCTGGTCCGCATTGACGAGCGCCCTGCCGCCTTCCGCCTGGGCGGCCTCGAAGGCCCGCTTGGCCCTATGCAACTGAACGAGGCTCAGATGGACGCTCTGGCCAGCCTGGTAACGGCGCTGGGGGGATTCCATCCCTTCCTGCTGCATGGAGTGACCGGCTCGGGCAAGACGGCGGTCTATCTGGCCGCGATGCAGCGGGCGCTTGACCGAGGACTGTCGTCCATCCTGCTGGTTCCGGAGATCGGCCTGACCCCGCAGACCGCCGGCCTGCTGGACGCGGCGTTTGGACAAAAGGTCGCCCTGCTCCACTCCGCGCTTACCCCAGAGGAACGCAGCGAGCAGTGGCGGCGCATCCAACGCGGCGAAGCTCCGATCGTGGTGGGCACCCGCTCGGCCATCTTCGCTCCCGCTCCCAATCTCGGGCTGATTCTGGTTGACGAGGAGCACGACCAAAGCTACAAGCAGGAAGAAACTCCGCGCTACAACGCCCGCGACGTGGCCGTGATGCGCGCCAAGTTCGAAGGAGCTGTTGTGGTGCTGGGCTCGGCCACGCCTTCTCTGGAAAGCTGGCAGAACTCGGCCCAGGGAAAATACACCCGCATCGAGATGCCGGACCGGGTGATGAACCGGCCTTTGCCCGAAGTGGAACTGGTCGACATGCGCCGGGAATTTCAGGAAACCGGCCAGGAGCAGCTATTCTCCCGCGCCCTGGTCGAGGAGACGCGCCGCGCCCTGGACCGTGGCGAGCAGGCGCTCATCCTGCTCAACCGCCGCGGCTACTCTTTCGCCGTTCTCTGCCGCGCTTGCGGCGAAAAGCTCGAGTGCCAGAACTGCGCCATTGCGCTCACCCATCACAAGCCGCCGGCTGAGGACGCGGGAGCCGCGCGCGAAGGCCAGCGCCTGGAATGCCATTACTGTGGATTTCGCCGCACTGTCCCGGCCCGCTGTCCCAAGTGCTCGAGCGAGCACCTCTACTACCTGGGCGCGGGCTCGGAACAGGGGGAGGCCCGTCTGGGCGAGATTTTCCCCGGGGCGCGCATCGGCCGGATGGACCGCGACACGGTGCGCGGCCGCAACGACCTGGAGCGGCTGCTGGCGCGCCTCCACTCCGGCGAGATCAACTTGCTGGTGGGCACGCAGATGATCGCCAAGGGGCACGACATTCACGGCATTACGCTGGTGGGCGTTGTGGGCTGCGACCACTCCCTCTCCATGCCCGACTTCAGGGCCGCCGAGCGCGTCTTTCAGCTCATGACGCAGGTCTCGGGCCGGGCCGGGCGGGGCGAATTGCCGGGCCGGGTTGTGGTCCAGACGTATTACCCCGACCACTACGCCATCGTGGCCGCCAGCACCCACGACTACGCGAGTTTTGTCGAGCGGGAGCTGAAATACCGCCGCTGGATGCACTACCCTCCTTTCGGCGTGCTGGCCAATGTGCTGATTCAGTCGGGGAAGCTTGAGGAGGCGGCGGGCTGGTCTGCTGTGCTGGGCAAGTGGTTGCAGAAGGCCGCGCCGGAGGGGGTCCGCGTGCTCGGGCCCTGCACGGCACCCATTGCACGCATCAAGGGGACTTACCGCTTCCACCTGATCCTCAAGGCGGCCTCGCGCCGGGCTCTGAACACAGCTCTGCGCGCCATGCTCGCCTATGCCGATGAGGCCGGAGTTCCGCGCCGGAATCTGGTCGTGGATGTGGATGCGCTGCGGCTGATGTGAGGAAGGCTGCGGAGTGAGTGGCGTAAGGAAAATAGCGGAGTTAGCGCGCGATCACCACATCCTGGACGCCTCGAACAATGGTCCAGCATGGGAAGTGTGCGTGGTAAGCTGGGAATTTCATTGTGCATCCTGGCCTGCGCCGCCGGCCTTGCCGACCCCGCCAACGCCGCTTCTACTGCGTCGTCCTGAACGGGTCGATAGAAAGAAAGTGCATCAGGGAGCTGTCGTAGAACGGGGTGGGGGTAAACGTCAGCAGGAAAATCACGATGCCGATGACGCCCAATACCAACCGGCCACGCTTCAGGCCGGGCTCCGAAGGAACGTTCGGATGGCGCATGGCGGGAATCATCAGGAGCACGCCCCACAGAATCCAGCCCACCCAGTAGACGGCTCCGGCCAGAAACAGCACAAACGGCAGCATGGCAGTGAAGACCTTGTGCACCCGTGGAGATATGGCGTAGAGAATGTGGCCGCCGTCCAGTTGCCCGCCCGGGATCAGATTCAGCGAGGTAATGAACAGGCCGATCCAGCCGGCCACCAGCACTGGATGCGGCGCGATCTGGTCGAAGGAAGGAATCGAGGGGTCGGAGCGCACCAGCAGGGCATGGAGCAAGCGAATGGTCAGCGGCTCGCCACCAAATCGAACGATGGCTGCCGACGCATTGGCCGGAGCGTGAAAGCTGAGTGCAAACCCTACTGCCACCGCAAACACGGAAGCGACATACCCGCAAAGTGGGCCGAAGATGCCCACGTCCATCAGCGCGTCGCGGCTGGGAATTCGGGAGCGGATTTGGATGATGGCGCCGGCGGTGCCGCTGAGTGTGGGAGCCGGCAGCACCCAGGGCAGAGTGGCGCGAATCTTGTGACCCTTGCAGGCAAAGTAGTGGCCGAATTCGTGGGTCAGCAGAATGCCCAGCAAGGCCGCCGAAAAGGTCCAGCCCGACCGGTAGAGTTCCGGATGGTCCGCCAGCCAGCCCCAGGGCCACAGGTCGCTGTCCCGCACCACCGGTGGCATGCCTTCGATGAAGTTCTGCATGAACCGTGCGCCGTTGGCGGTGGTGGTGGCCACACTGGCGGTCAGCAACATCAGTGGCAGGCAATACTCCCGGAAGAAAGAGCGCACCGGATTCCTTTTGGGCAAACTCGAAGGTTGCCGGATTCATCCCTTGGGGAGGTAACCCGGTCTGCTGGGCCGCCCACCCTGATTTGCACGGCGGAATGGAAATGGGCCGGACCGGATTCGCCTTGAATTCGCCTTCAAGCGCTGGGTTTGGCGCCGTTTTCCAGCGAATGCAGTTCCTTGCCCGGTTTGAAGCGCACCGCCTTGCCGGGGGTGATGCTGACCTCGGTGCCGGTGCGCGGATTGCGGCCGATGCCGGTCTTGCGGGCACGGACGCTGAAGACGCCAAACCCGCGCAATTCGATGCGCTCACCGGCCGTAAGGGCCTCTTTGAGGCCCTCGAAGACCGTATCCACCGCCGCTTCTGCCTTGGTGCGGGGCAGGCCTGTGCGCTCGATTACATGATGGACGATGTCCTGCTTAATCAAAGGGGTAACCTCGCTGGCGCAACTTCATTGACTCTACTACGTCTTACCGAAATGATGCTACAGGTTTTGCACCGATTGTGGAACACCAGAATGGGCCCTAAGGCATCTTTTTCCCCAGGGGAACAACGGGCGGCAAGTCATCTGTTGGCGAATTGGGGCCATGACCGGCCCAGTGACGGCGGATATCGTTGTCAATTGCCGTGCTATTTCGTAAGATGAAAGGTTAATGTGGAAACAAACGCCACCCGCCTTTTGCCGGAGATGGGGAAGATTCGGAACAGGAGAGCCATGTCGATTCAGAGCGACCGTTGGATTAGAGAACAGGCCCTCAACCACAAGATGATCGAGCCTTTCAGCGAAAAGCAGGTGGCAACCGGCGTCATCTCCTATGGGCTTTCCTCCTATGGCTATGATCTTCGGGTGTCCGACGAGTTCAAAATCTTCACCAATGTGAACAGCGCCATCATCGATCCCAAGGCCTTTGACGAGCGGTCCTTTGTCTCCGTTCAGTCTGACTCGGTGATTGTGCCCCCGAATTCGTTTGCATTGGCCCGTTCAATAGAATACTTTCGTATCCCCAGGGATGTATTGACGATCTGCGTTGGGAAGTCAACCTATGCGCGTTGCGGGATTATTGTGAACGTGACGCCTTTTGAGCCGGAGTGGGAGGGGTTTGTAACTCTTGAGATTTCCAACACCACACCGCTACCGGCCAAGGTCTACGCCAACGAGGGGCTGTGCCAGATTCTGTTCTTCCGCTCCGATGAGACCTGCGAGGTCAGCTATGCCGACCGCAAGGGTAAGTATCAGAAACAACAGGGCATTGTTCTCCCCAAGCTGTAGCAGTTGGGGGGGCGCGTTGGAGTTTTGCTGATTCGGTAAGCGGAGTTCGCTGTCAAGCGACGCAAGGCGAGGTCCGCCTTGAAGGCTGTTTTGGTGCACAACTCTCCTGCTTGCCGCACGGGAGCGCAATGATGAGTTTGAATCGCAATTATGAGCCGATTCGCGTGGGCCTTCTTAGCGATGAACCGATTCGCCTCGAGGGTCTTGCAAGCATCTTTGAAGAGTTGCCGGGCGAAGGCCGGTCCCAATTACTTCCAGCCGCTGGAAGTACTCATGAATTACTGGCTGACCGAACGCTCGAGTATCTTGTTGTAGACCTGAATTCTTCCGCCGGTGGATTGGAAACCCTGGAAACCATTCGCCGCCAACGGCCAGACATACGATTAATCGTCATCGGCCCGGAAGGCAACGACGAGCTGGTCATGGATTCCATTATTGCCGGCGCCCGTGCCTACCTGGACTTGAGAGCCAGCCCCCAGACGGTGCGGATGGCCATCGAAGTGGTCACCAAGGGCTCCATCTGGGCGCCCCGCCGGCTTCTGTCAACCCTCATCGATGAACTTCTGGGGAGCTCCGACACCAGCCTCACCAATCCTGCCCCGCACTTGACCGACCGCGAGCGCCAGGTGCTTGAGTTGATTCTGCTGGCCCGCTCCAATCGCGAAATCGCTCGCCAGTTGGGCATCGAGGAGCGTACGGTCAAGGCCCATGTCGGCCGATTGATGCGCAAGACAGGCTCCGACAACCGCATCGAGCTATCGATGCGCGCACTGAATAGCTCGGCGTTTCCTGACGCTAACATCGTGGAGCGCCGCCAGGCGGAGCGCCGCCAAGCCGAGCGACGCCTGCCACCGGTGTCGGTTGCTCGGCCAGATAGCTCTAAGTAAGCAGGCTATGTTACTTAGATTCACGCTCCCAACGTAATCTTGTTGAGTCTTTTGTTTTTCCGCACACTGCATAACAGAAACAACGCAGATCTGGGGAAAGGAGTTCCCAGGCAGCATGTTTCCCATGACGCCTGGGAACTCCTCTTTTTTGCCGTTTGCCGGCAGAAACTGTTCTGTGCTTCAGTCCAGCAGCCTACCCCCACCCGCATCCTTGCATCTGAGAGAAAGTGACCGGCCAATCCGGCCCCGGTTTGTGTTCGCCGGCCTCGGCCCGGTTACAGCGGTTTTCGCCTCTGCCCTTTGCAAAGGCCGCACTGCAAGAGGGGGCATCTTCTCTGTGAAGAAGCCACCCTGGATGCTGACGCACTGAAATATGCGGAGTATAAATGCTTTAGCGTCAAGGCGGTACCGACGTTTCCGGTGCAGCGAACCAGGGCCGCCGGGGCTTGAAGGTGCGCGTACCGGTTTGATATTGTAGGCTGTCTCGGGGGCGTTCGTGTTGCCGGCTGGAGGAAATGTTCCTGAAGTCCGGCGAAGGTTGGAAATCGGGCTCTCCCAGTCATGCCACCTTTTGCCGCTAACTCGACAACCCGCGCCGGCAAGGGCTGCGGAGTGGAAAGGAACTGGAAATGAAAAAGACAATTGCTTTGATCTGCCTCTGCCTCACGCTCCCATTCACCTGCTTCGCAGGGTCCACGCGAGAGGATTTGCAGGCGCGCATTGACGCAGCCAAGGTGGTCCTGGACCAGATCATGGCTGCCAAGGACAACAGCATTCCCATGAATATCCTCGAGCAGGCGACTTGCGTTGCCGTGGTGCCCGGGATGATCAAGGGGGCGTTCGTGTTCGGCGGCCAGTACGGACAGGGGGTGGTTACCTGCCGCACCGGTCACGGCTGGAGCGCTCCTGTGTTCATTCGCATGGCCGGGGGATCGTTCGGCTTCCAGATCGGCGGCCAGTCGACCGATCTGGTGCTGGTGGCCGTCAATGACCGCGGCTTCCAGGATCTGCTGAAAAACAAGTTCAAGATCGGCGGGGACGCTTCTGCCGCGGCGGGCCCGGTGGGCCGCAGCGGACAGGCAGCCACCGACTGGAAGATGAATGCCGAACTGCTCAGCTACTCGCGCAACAAGGGCCTGTTTGCGGGGATCGATCTCGATGGCACCAGCGTGAGCCAGAACTCCGAGGACACCGAGCTTTACTATGGCCAGTCGCACACCTTCGAGTCCATCCTCAAGGGCAATGTGGAGGTTCCGCAGGGTGCGGTGCCGTTTGTTCGGGGCGTGGCGCAGTACTTTGTCGAGTCCAAGAACCGCAAGTAGCGGCCAACCAGGAAGCATCGAACCGCGAGGGGCAATCCGGCGGCGGATTGCTTCTCGTGTTTTGTCCGCAGGGCGCCCTCGCCGGGAGGCTAAACTAGAGTATTGCCTTCGACGATGCGGGAAGATATTGAATTCTGGCTTGTTCTAGCCGTGGCGCGCGCCCTGGGGTGGATGCCGCGAGGGATGGCGCGTCGGGTAGCTGACCTGCTGACATGGGGCGCATATCGAGCCTTGGGCCGTCTGCGCGGTGTGGGCACCCGCAATCTGGAACTGGCCTTGCCTCAACTCTCCGTCGGCGAGCGTGAGCGAATTCTGCGGGGGGTCTTCCGGAACCTCGGCTGGCAACTGGTTGAGTTCTGCCGCATGACGCGTTATACCGCCGAAAATACCCGCCATTGGATCCGCACCGAAGGTCTGGACCGCTACCTTGGAGCCCAGGCTCGGGGCAAGGGTGTCCTGATTGTCACAGGCCATCTCGGAGCATGGGAGCTTTCCAGTTTTTATCACTCTCTGATGGGCCATCCGATGGGCATGGTCATCCGGCCTCTCGACAACCGCCCCCTGGACGAATTTGTGAACGGCATCCGCTGTTTGCACGACAACCGGGTGCTTCCCAAGGGCGACTTTGCCCGCGGCCTGCTCAGGGCCATGCGGGCAGGCGAGACCGTCGGCATCCTGATGGACACCAACATGACCCCGCCCCAGGGGGTTTTCGTGGACTTTTTCGGCCGTCCGGCCTGCACGGCTTCAGGAATTGCGCGCGTGGCCCTCAAGACTGGCGCCGCCGTCCTGCCCGGCTTCATGCTTTGGGAGCCGGCCGAGCAGCGTTACATTCTGCACTTCGGCCCGGAACTGGTGCTAACGCGCAGCGGCGACGCGGAGGCCGACATTCTCGCCGCCACTCAACAATGTACTCATGCCATCGAAGACTGGATTCGGCGTTATCCTGACCAGTGGCTCTGGATTCACCGCCGCTGGAAGACTCGGCCGGCGGGCGAGCCGGGGCTCTACTGAGGAGAAACCGATGACGCTGGGCGAACTGGTGGAAGTCCTGGGTGGAAAACTGGCGCAGGGAAACCCGCAATGGGTTGTCGATGGCGTCAACTCTTCCGCATGGGCCAGCGCCTCGGATGTGGCCTTTGCCGAAGACTCGGCTTCGGCCGCCAAGGCCCTGGCCAGCGAGGCCGGGGTGGTGGTGCTGCGCGCCGGCCAGGCGGAGCCCTACCCCAAAGGCAAATGCGTGGTTGAATTCGGGCAGCCCCGCTTGTGGTTTGCCCTCGCGGCAAAACTGCTACATCCGCTGTCGCCGCCTTCCGGGGTTCATGCCGCGGCCGTGATCGGCGGGGAGGTGGAGCTTGGCCAGAATGTCACAGTCGGCGCCTGCGCGGTGGTTGAGGATTTCGCGCGCATCGGCGACGGGACACGCATTGAAGCCGGGGCGGTGGTTGGTAAGGGCGTCCGCATCGGCGAGAACTGCCGCATCTACCCGCGCGCCGTCCTCTATTCCGGAACGACAGTCGGCAATCGCGTCGTGATCCACGCCGGGGCAGTCCTCGGCGCCGATGGGTTCGGCTACGTTCGCGACTCCGGGACCGGCGCCTACACCCAGTTTCCGCAGCAGGGAACGTTGCTGATTGAGGACGACGTTGAGGTTGGGGCCAACTCCACGATCGATCGGGGGGCTCTCAAGCAGACAAGAATCGGGCGGGGAACCAAGATCGACAACCTGGTCCACGTCGGGCATAACTGCGAAATCGGCGAAGACGTGATCCTGGTGGCCCTGACCGGCATTTCCGGCTCCTCGACGGTGGGTAACGGAGCGGTGATCGCGGGCCAGGTGGGCATCGGCGACCACGCCCACATCGGCCCGGGAGTGATCCTGGGCGGCCAGGCGGGCGTTCTCAGCGGCAAGACCGTGACCAACCAGGGCCTCAAGCCGGGGACTGTCCTGTGGGGCACGCCGGCCCGCCCTCTCAAACAGGTCCTGCGGGAACTCGCGGTAGTGGCGCGGCTGGCGAAAAAGGGATTAGGGACTAGGGACTAGGAAACAGGTGCGATGGCGGTCATTGTCGTTGGCGGCACTCATCGGGGGGTGGGGAAGACCGCGCTGGTCTGCGGTCTGATTGGCGCGCTGCGGGAGTTTCGCTGGACGGCGGTCAAAGTGACCAGCCACGAGCACGGCAGGTCTGAGGCCCTCTGGGAAGAAACAAGCGCCGGGGTGGGCAGCGACACCTCCCGGTACCTGGCGGCGGGGGCGGGTCGTGCCCTGCTGGCGTCCGCGCCGGAGAGCGATCTTTCCGCGCTGCTGGATGCGCTCTGGGCCAGGCTGGAGCCGGGCGCACACGTCATCTTCGAGTCCAACCGGATTGTGGAGTATCTGGAGCCCGATCTTTGCCTCATGGTGCAGGGAGGCGCCGAGCAGGGTTTCGATCTGGCCCCGCACAAGCCTTCGTTCTCCCTTGCCGCCCGATCCGCAGATGCGATGGTGGCGCGGGCGGAAGCGGATGGGATGGCGCTGGAGTCAAGGCCGGTCTTCCACCTTGCGAACCTGGAGCGGGTGTCCCCGGAGATGCTGGGCTGGCTTCGTTCGCGGTCATTCAGGGGTGGAATGCACAAGGATCAGGGGACAGTGGTCCGTGATCGGCGCGGGATGCAATTTTGGGGGTAAAATGGCCCAAAAGGGCGGGTTTGGAGCCCACAAACGGGGCTTTTTTCGGTGGTTCTGTTTACCATTGAGATAATAGGGACTGCCCCGGCGTGTCATTGTAAGATATTGATTATATGTACTTTGACGGTTGACAGTGGCCGGCATACACCTCGAAAAAGGGGTGATTTTGGGAAGGGGGGGTGGGGTCGGCGTCTTTTCGGCTGATTTTCCTGGCACGTCGGGGTCTTCGGCCCATTCTCTTCCGTCTTCCAGTGTGCGCCGGCAGCGCCAAATTCTCCGCAAATCGTGGCGATTGGGAGACCCGCGGCTCTGCCAGGGAGCGCGGGCGCTCAAGGTGAACTGGGCCTCGATGCGCT
>Ga0302320_10001494_pt1 | contig 56247 bp, 34 predicted proteins | sample Bog_T0_3_FD_202130 | JGI IMG/M metagenome (GOLD analysis project Ga0302320, IMG submission 202130) | Peat permafrost microbial communities from Stordalen Mire near Abisko, Sweden - Bog_T0_3 | ecosystem: Environmental > Terrestrial > Soil > Wetlands > Peat | place: Sweden: Abisko, Stordalen Mire...
TGGGGGAAAGCTTCTTCCATGCATTCGACGTGCCAGCTCGAGCATGGTTACGCTACGCATTCATAGTAAGTGTGTTGTGCCACGTACGTGGAACTGGCACCCCGAAGTCGAACCGCTATTGGAATTCCGCCATCCCGCTTGTGGGACATCTCCAAAACCTTTTCAGCTTGTGCTCCCGACTGCTCGTTCACGTTTCAGGGCCGAGGTCGTGCAAGACATGGCCATGTAAATTTGTTCGGGCGAGTCTGGTCGTTTTTGAGCCTCAGCCGGGACGTTCTTGACCGTTACTCTTGCCCTTGTAAGTCACTTCCCTCGCAACGATTCGATCTCACGAGAATCACCGCTGCCATGAAATCCGCTGGCCTGCACGGTGCGAAAGACGTACGCATCAAGCCGCTTCGCCAGCCGGGGCCGCAAAGGCCGCGGGGTTACCGGAAATGAAATATCCAAGTTGTTTTCTTGTCGCGATCTCGTTCGTCCTTTTCGCAGCCGGAGGCCTGCGAGGCGCGGCGGCGCCCGATGATTTCTTTGCCGCGCCGAGGCGCGGATTCGTGAGCCATCTTCCAGCGAACAACTGGGAACAGGGAATCATAACGGGCAACGGCACGATGGGGGCGATCGTGCTTGGGCAGCCCTACGAAGAGACCCTCTATTTGAGTCACGCGGCGCTATACCTGCCGCAGCCGAACAGCCCACGTTATATTTCCATGGCCTCGCGGCTGGAAAAAATCAGAAGCCTTTGCTTCGCTGGAGATTTTCGCGCGGCAGGCCGGCAGATCGTCGATGCGCGCAAGGAGTACTCGTATGGCGACCAGCGCGATCCATTCATCGCCGCGTTCACCCTCCGCATCAAGCAGCCGGAATCGAAGGTCGTCCGCTACCAACGCGCCGTGAATTGGATGACCGCTGAGGCCTTCGTGACGGTCGGGGAGGAGGGGGGCACCTTTGGACGGAGCGTCTTCGTTTCGCGTCCGGACAACGTGATCGTGTTGCGGCTCGCGGGCAGCGGCAAGCAGTCCGCGGAGCTCTCCTTCGCTGCGCTGGCGCCAATCAATGAGATGGAAAAGAAAGTCATCGCGGATGGAATAAAGTCCTCCGAGCAAGGTGTGAAGGATGGCCTGCTTTACTTCCGGGCGCTTTTCGCCCACGGCAATCCATTCAACCCAAACCGCGGATACGAGGGTCTGGGCAAAGTGGTCTCGAGAGGCGGCCAACGCACGGAGACGGCGGCCGGCATCACGATCGCTGGCGCGGACGAGATTCTCGTGCTCGTGAACATCCAACCACTCGCGAAGGCGGCACGGGCAGACTCCAATTTCGCCGAGATTCGGAAGAAACTTGAAGGTCTCGCGCCGGACTACGCGGCGCTCCTCGCGCCGCAAGCCCGGGTGCAGGGCGACCTGATGAGCCGGGTGAGCTTCTCTCTCCAGGCTCCGGACAAGGAGCGCGCGAAATCGAGCGAACAGTTGAACAAGGATTCCGAAGGATCCGACGCGCCGCTGGCAAAGATCGAGCGCGCTTTCGATGCCGGCCGCTACAACATCATCTGCAGCACCGGCCTTTACCCGCCGAATTTGATGGGCCTGTGGAGCGGCACCTGGCTTGCGCCGTGGTCCGGCAGCTTTACGACCGACGGCAACCTTCCAACCGCGGTCTCCTTCGACCTGATGGGCAACACGCCGGAGTTGATGGAGCCGTTTTTCCGATATTACGACGAGCGGTGGGAAGGGTTTCGGGAAAATGCCAGGGTCTTATTCGGCACGCGCGGCTTTCATGTGCCAGGGCAGCTTACGCTCAGTCCGAGGGAGACGGACTTCAGCCCCCGGTGGCCGCTCTGCTACTGGCACGCGGGCGCCGCATGGGCGCTGAAGTTCTATTACGACTATTACCAATATACCGGCGATCGGAAGTTCCTCGCCGAGCGTGCCTATCCGCTCATGAAGGAGGCCGCTGGATTCTATGAGGACTTCCTCAAAGTTGAGGACAAGAACGGCAAGGTGGTCTTTGCGCCTTCCTACTCGCCGGAAAATTCACCGGGCGGCGAGGAGCGGGAACCCGCGACCGCAATCAATGCGACGATGGATGTTGCCGCGGCGAAACAGCTTCTTCGCAATTCCATTGCTGCCGCGAATACCCTGGGTCTGGACGCCGACTTGCAGTCAAAATGGGCGAACTTGATCGCGAAGTTGCCCGCCTACAAAGTCGGGCCGGACGGCTCGTTCCAGGAGTGGCTCTGGCCCGGGCTGCGGGATGACAACCGGCATCGCCACGCGTCGCACTTCTACGAACTCTATGATGAAATGCCCGCCGGGATTGTGGATGATCCCGCCCTGGTGAAAGCCGTGGATCACTCGATCAACGAGCGCATGGCGTTTCTGGAAGAGACCGGAGAGATGGCGTTCGGCCTGGTTCAAAATGGTCTGGCCGCAGCCCATGTCGGAAACGCCAAATCGACGCAACGGGTCATCAACTTCCTAGCCAGGGATTTTTGGTCGTCAGGCATGGCATCCTTCCACAACCGGGGTGATCTCTTCAACATGGATATTTCCGGCGGCTTTCCCTATCTCTGCGCCTCTGCGCTTGTCTATTCCTGCCCAGGCAAGGTGATGTTTTTCCCTGCCCGCCCGGCGCAATGGACGCGCGGCTCGCTCAAGGGCGTCCGCCTGCGAGGCGGCATTTTGCTCCGAGACTTGAGTTGGGACGGTCCACGGACCCAGGCCGTGCTCGTCTCGGAGACGGATCAAACGGTCCTCATCGGGCAGGCGAATGGCACGCCAAGGCCCTGCGCCTTGCGGGCCGGAAGGGCTGCACGTCTGGCGTTTTAGCCGGGAGCATGCCTACCCGGCCTCAAGCCCGGCCGCCACTCCGTTGAACCGAGTTGGATCCCCATGTCGGCGTGAGTTGGTTCGTCTTCGTTAACCGAGGGCTGGATTCCCCTTTGCTGATGAATGCTTCCGCGGTTGGGATATCCGGGCGATTTCCTGGGCAATTTCCTCGGGCGAAAGGACAAAATCAACGCACCCGCTTGCTATTGCGCTCTCAGGCATGTCGGGTTGTCCGGCAGTGCTCAATTTCTGCGCGATGGTGATACCCCCTGCTCTCTTGATGCCGCATAGCGCCGCGGCCCCGTCACCATCATAGCCGGAGACAATGACCGCGATCAGTTTGCCGTCCCAGTGTCGGGTCAGGGATCGAAGAAAAACGGTGATGACGTCGGGCCATCCGCGGGGCTTTGAGATCGGCTTGAGTCGGAACTCACCATCAAGCACGTGCAAGTCCCGCTGTTCCGGGATGATGAACACATGGTTGGCCCGGATGACGAGTCGTTCCGTGATGAGCTCGACCGGCATCGAGGTGAAGTGCGGGAGAATTTCGTGAAGCCGGGTGGCAACGCTCCTAAGATGATTCACAATGACGACCGCAACGCCCAAGTCAGCAGGCAGATGTCGCAGCAAACGGGTATACGCATCGAGGCCGCCGGCCGAGCCGCCCACGCAGACCACAGGAAAGTCTTTGGCCGTACGATTGGCCTTCATCGGCAATTTCTCCGCATGGGATTCATAAATCATTCTGTGGATGCGGGCACTCCCCACCAGTCCAGCATCAACCACCAAACTACGGCTCACGCTTGAGAACGAATTTGGTGTGTTCACTGTACGCCCTGTTTTCTGCCCGGGGTATGGGGTATAGTCCCCCGCTAACAGAGGGATCTTGTCGGGGCGAGCAGGGGCTTCTTGCACCGCGGTGACGACAAACGATGCGGTGCCTTAGACAAGGGATGCGGCGTCGCTGGGTATCTCTTGAACCAATGTATCGGAGCCCGCCTGGATCCCATCCGCTGGGGCCGCGCTGGCCTGACTTTCCCCATGGCCACCCTAACCTCGGGCCGCAAGCCCTCAGCGCGGGAAACTGCAGCCGGGGTCTTCGTCTTCCTCGTCCTTGGTGCGGTGCTGGCGTGGCTTCTTCACACCCAGGCCAGGTTCTCCCCGGCCGTCAGCATCGCCTTCCAGGACGGCGGCGGCGTTGCGGCGCAGGCTCCGCCTCCCGTAAGGCTGCCGGATCTGCTTTCCTCCTGGCCCGCGGCGCTCCACCCGATGAGTCCCCCCGAGTCGTTCTCCGCGGACACACTTTCCGACAAGATTGACGGCAAGGCGGAAGTGTACCTCGCCGCCGGGGTGGCGGGCATGAAATGCCAGCGGCTGGCCCTCCCGGCGACTTCGTCGTCCTGGATCGAGCTCTTTGTCTATGACATGGGCAAGCCCGCAAACGCATTCTCGGTCTTCAGCTCCCAAAAGCGCGCCGATGTCACCGACCTCCCGCTGGCCGACTACGCCTACCGGGCGGGCAACCAGATGGCCTTCGTCCAAGGCCAATTTTACGTGGAAATCGTGGCGACGGACGAAGCCCCGGCCACGCTCGACGCCTGTGCGGCCCTGGCCCAGGCCTATGTCATCGCAACGGTGGTCGCAGTCCACGCGAATGTGAGCGCGGATTCGGCGCTCTTCCCGAAGGAGGGTCTCGTGGCGGGCAGTGTGTCGCTGCTGAGTGCCGATGTGTTCGGCTTTGACGCACTCAAGGACGTCTTTGTCGCCCATTACCGGAGTGGTCCGGACGAGGTGACGCTGTTCATCGCCCGGCGCGCCACGGCTTCAGAGGCCCGCGCAGGGGCCTCCGCGCTCCGCGGATTCTTTGTGGACGATTGCGGCGGCAGGGAATCCCCCCACCCCCCGGAGCCCGCGGGCGCCGCGGTCATAGACGAAGGGGGGACGTTCGAGGGCATATTCACCTCGGGGCGGTATCTCGCGGGCGTGCACCAGGCCCCGGACCGCGAATCCGCCGTACGCTGGATGAAGCGCCTCGCCGACCGTCTTTCGCAATCGCCGTGAACGAACCCACCCCCGCGCTCGCGCCCGATCCCGCGACCACACGACGGGCATTCCTCCGCCGCAGCCTTGAGGCCGGCGCCGCGATCGCCGCCACGGGCGGGCTCGCGGCATGGCTGTGGAACCGCCATCCTCCGGGAACGCTCGGGCGCGGCGCGCCCGCGTCGCTGATGCCGGACTTCTCGGTCCGGGACGCCGGAGCAAAGATGGCGATCGTCACCGGCGCCGACAGGGTCCGCACGCTTCGGCGCGCGCTGGATGCCATGGGCGGCATCGGGCGGTTCATCAAGCCCGGCGACCGGGTGCTCCTCAAGGTCAACGCCGCGTTCGCCGCGCCGGCGATTCTCTCCGCGACCACGAATCCCGAACTCGCCGCGGAACTCGTGCGCCTCTGCCATGCGGCGGGAGCCTCGGCGGTGCTGGTGACAGACAACCCCATCAACGACCCCGAGAGCTGCTTTGCGCTCTCCGGCATCGGAGCCGCGGCCTCCGCCGCCGGCGCCACAGTCGTCCTTCCCCGCCCGGGGGACTTCGCCCCGCTGACGCTGCCCGGAGGGCGGCTGATCCGGAACTGGCCGGTCCTGCACGAGCCGTTCCGCGGCGTGACCAAGCTGATAGGTGTGGCCCCTGTGAAGCACCATGCACGCGCCGGAGCGTCCATGACGATCAAGAACTGGTACGGCCTGCTCGGCGGCCGGCGAAACCAGTTTCATCAGGACATCAACGGCATCATCGTCGAACTTTCGCAGCTCGTCCGGCCGACGTTTGTCGTGCTCGACGGAACGATGAGCATGCTCACCAACGGCCCGACAGGCGGCTCCCTTGCCGATCTGAAGCCGACGCACACGCTCGTCGTCAGCACCGACCCGGTTGCCGCCGATTCGTTCGGGGCGACGCTGCTCGGCAGAACGAGCCGCGACCTCCCCTATCTGGCCCGGGCGGCGCAACTCGGAGGCGGAACGACCGACTATGAGTCCCTGCGCCCCGCGCGCGACGACGTGTCATGAAAATCTCCACCGCACGGCGCCTGGCCCAGATTTTCTTCTTTTCGGTGTTCCTCTGGCTGGTTCTTGTCGCCTCCGTGGGAACGGGCTGGACGCAGTGGCGGGGCTGGCCCATCGCCTGGTTTCTCCAGCTCGACCCGCTGGCCGCGGTTGGCACGGCCCTGACGACCCATTCGCTGCATCCGGGCCTCGCTTGGGCGCTGGTCACCATCGTCCTGACGATTCTCTTCGGCAGGGTGTTCTGCGGGTTTGCATGCCCGTTCGGCGCGATCCACCAGTTCGTCGGCTGGCTCGGCCGGCACGTGCGCCGCCCGAAGGACAAGATGGCCGCCAACGCCTACCGGCCCGCCCAATCCATCAAGTACTACCTGCTGGCCGCAATGTTGGGGGCTGCGGCCCTTTCGGTCGGGAACGCATTTGTCGGAGCACTCCAGACCGGACTGCTCGACCCGATTCCGCTTGTTCACCGCAGCTTTAACCTCGTCGTGCTGCCGGCGGCCGATCTGGCGGCCGGCTCACGTTTTCCCGGCGGCCGGTATGCGACCGGCGCGGCGCTCATCGGAGGCGTTTTCCTGGCAACGGTGCTGCTGAACCTGTGGATGCCGCGCTTCTATTGCCGGTTCGTCTGCCCGCTCGGCGCCCTGCTCGGGCTGTTCGCGCGCCGTTCGCCCTGGGGGATCGGGAAAACCGGCGCAAAGTGCATCGAATGTGGCCTGTGCGACGTCGATTGCGAGGGCGCCTGCAACCCGATGGGGCCGATCCGAACGAGTGAGTGCCTGATGTGCATGAACTGCCTGGACACCTGCCCTGGCTCGAAGCCCCTGGCCTATTTGCCGAGGCCGTCCCAGGGAGGTGAGATCACCGATTACGGCGTCACACGGCGCGGGTTTCTAGCCGCAGCGGTGGGCGGCCTGGCCGTCGCTCCGCTGGCCCGGATCGGAGGCGCCCGGACCGGTTGGTCGCCCGCGCTCATCCGGCCGCCCGGATCCGTTGCCGAGGAGGAATTCCTCGCCCGCTGCATCAAGTGCTGCGAATGCGTGCGGGTCTGCCCGACCAACGTCCTCCAGCCCGCCACGACGGAACACGGATGGGGGGCTCTCTGGACGCCCGCGCTCAACAACCGCATGGGCACCAGCGGCTGCCAGCTCAACTGCATCGCCTGCGGGCAGGCCTGCCCGACCGGAGCCATCCGGCCGCTTACGCTCGGCGAAAAGGAGGGCCGCGGCGATTTTGCATCGGCCGGTCCGGTGCGCATCGGCCTCGCCGGGGTCGACCGGGGCCGATGCCTCCCCTGGGCGATGGAGAGGCCTTGCATTGTCTGCCAGGAGAACTGCCCGGTCACCCCGAAGGCCATCTACGTGTCGGAAATTGTCCAGACCGTCCGCGACGGCGTCTATGAGGTCGACTCGGCGGACGGTGCGAATCTCCGGCTCCGCAACGCGCGGCTTTCTCCCGGCCAGTACGCCTCGGGCGACTACGAGTGCAAACTCGCGGGTGATGATCGCGGGCGGGCGATTCTTGCCAACACCGGGGACACGCTCACCGTCGATACCGCGTCGTCCCCGCCTGGGCAGGTTGCTCCCGGCTCCGCCGCCGAGGTGCAGATCCGGCTCCAGCGGCCGGTCGTCGATCCCGCCCTTTGCATCGGCTGCGGAGTGTGCGAACACGAGTGCCCGATGAACGGCCTGCGCGCGATCCGCGTCACCGCCGACAACGAGACACGGGACCCCGGGCACGCGATCCTGCTCGCCCCCGGCGTTGCCGGCAACCGATCCCTTTCCCCGACATGAAAACAAACCAGACTCCCCTATCCCGCCGCCGCTTTCTCCAAACTTCAGCGCTGCTTGGCGTCGGCGCGCTTCTGCTGCCAGGCACCAGCTGGGCTGCGGCTCCGGCCGAGGCCATGCCACGACGGAAGTTCGGCCGGACCGGCGCCGAGGTCCCCATCCTGGGACTCGGCTGCATGTTCGACATCACCGAGAACGAAATCATCCTCAGCCGGGCTCTCGACCACGGGGTGACCTACTGGGACACGGCCGGAAGCTACGGCAACGGCCGCAGCGAAATCGGGATCGGGTCTTTCCTCGGGAAGAATCCCTCGGTGAGAAAGGACATCTTCCTGGTCACCAAGGCCTCCGGGGCCGGCGGAGTCGAGGACATGACGCGCCTTCTCGATCGTTCTCTCGACCGGCTCAAGACCGACCATGTCGACCTGTATTTCATGCACGGGATGGACGACATCAGCCGCGTCGATCTGCCCGAAGTCCAGGAGTGGGCCGAGCAGGCGAAGAAGAGCGGAAAGATCCGGTTTTTCGGCTTCAGCACCCATAGCAACATCGAGAGCTGCCTCGAGGGCGCGGCGAAGCTCGGGTGGATCGACGCCACGATGTTCACCTACAATTACCGCCTGATGAACACGCCAAGGATGAAGGCCGCGATAGACGCGTGCGCTTCGGCCGGCATCGGGCTGACCGCCATGAAGACGCAGGGGGCGCGCCAGGGCCGGGACACGCCCGCGCAGGCCGCCCTGCTCGACGCGCTCAACGGCATGGGGTTCAAGCCTGGCCAGGCAAAGCTCAGGGCCGTGCTGGACGACCCGCGCATCGCCGTCGCCTGCGTCCAGATGCCCAACCTCCGGGTGCTTCGCGAAAACGTCGCAGCCGCGCTCAAGAAGACCTCCCTGACGGCCGCGCAGCAGGACGCCCTGCGAAGCCACGCCGAGGCCACCTCCGGCTCCTATTGCGCCGGATGCAGCCACTTCTGCGAGCCCGCGGTGGGCGGAGCCGTTCCGGTCCGGGACGTGCTCCGCTACATGATGTACCACGAGCACTACGGGGAATTCGACGCCCGGGCGCTCTTCGCCGAGCTCCCTCCGGAAGTGCGCGCCTCGCTCCCGACCCTCGATTATTCCGGCGCCGAGCGTGTGTGCCCCCGCCGGCTCCCGATTGGCGACTTGATGCGCGAAGCCGCCGAGAGGCTCGCCTGAACCACCATGGTCGCCCAAGCCCCCGACGCCGCCGTCGCAAAAAATGACGCCCTTCGCGAGGCGCTGCGCGCAAGGCTGCAGCGGGGGCTCGTTGTCGCCTTCTCGGGCGGCGTCGACAGTTCGTTTCTGCTTTGGAGCGCCGAACAGGAGCGCCGCGCCGAGGGCGGGCGGCTGCTGGCCGTCACGGCGGTCAGCCCCAGCCTGTCCCAGGCGGAACGACAGGACGCCGAGCAGTTTGCGCGGAGCCTTGGCGTGGACCACCGTTGGGAGCAGAGCGGCGAGTTTTCCAACCCGGCGTACCTCCGCAACGACGCGCTTCGCTGCTACCACTGCAAGACGGAGCTGTTCCGGCTGACCCGGACGCTCCAGGAACGGGAGTCCTATGAGTTCGTGGCCTACGGCTACAATGCCTCGGACCGTTCGGACTTCCGGCCCGGCCACCGCGCCGCCGAGGAGAACGGCGTCATCGCGCCCTTGGCCGAAGCCGAACTCACGAAGGACGACATTCGCTCCCTCATGCGCGCCTTCAAGATTCCGCTCGCCGAGAAACCGGCGAGCCCCTGCCTCAGTTCAAGGCTTATGACGGGCGTGAAGGTGACCCCGGAGAAGCTCCGGGACGTGGAGGAGCTTGAGTCCATCCTCCGCTCCGGCGGCGTCGATGTGGCCCGCGTCCGGGTCCATGAGGAGGGGCCGTGGCGCTATCTTCGGGTGGAGGTCGACCCCTCCCAGATGGGCAGGGCCCTCGCCATCCGGGAGAAGCTCCTTTCCGAGGGCCTTTCCCGCGGCTACCAGCGGGTCCTTCTGGATCTGGCCGGCTACCTGACCGGCGGCGCGAACCTCCGCCAGGAGATCCCATGAACGACGACGAAATCCTCGAGCTCCTGGCATCCCTCGGGGCCGGCAACATGTCCCCCGCGGAGGCGCTCCGCCGGCTCAAGGCCGGCCCATTTCGCCGTTCCGACCTCGGTCACTCGCAGCCGGATCACCACCGCCGCCTGCGCCACGGCCTGAACGAGGTTGTCTACGGGGAGACCAAGACCGCGGAGCAAATCGTCGGCATCGTCGCCGAACTGGGCTGCTCGGGGGCGCCGGTCCTGGTCACCCGGCTCCAGTCGGAAAAAATCGCGGTTTTGCAGGCCCGCTTTTCGGGCGGAAGGGCGAACGCCCTGGCGAGAACCTTCCTCGCAAACCCGCCGGCTCCGCGGGAAGCTGCGGTGGGGCCGCATGTCGCCATCGTGTCCGCAGGCACGAGCGACCTGCCGGTGGCCGAGGAGGCCCGCGAGGTGTGCGTGGCCATGGACACCCCGTTCATGACCATCGGCGACGTGGGCGTGTCGGGACTCCACAGGCTCCTGGGTGTCGTCGAGCCCCTGCAAAATGCCACGGCGATTGTCGTCATCGCGGGCATGGAGGGCGCCTTGCCGAGCGTGGTCGCCGGACTTGTGGGACGCCCCGTCTTCGCCGTCCCGACCAGCGTCGGATACGGGGCGAGCTTCGGGGGCGTGGCGGCGCTGCTCGCGATGCTCAACTCCTGCGCACCGGGTGTGACCGTCGTAAACATCGACAACGGATTTTCAGCCGCGTTCGCGGCCTGTCAGGTTGTGCGCGCGGTCAACGAAGCACGGAAGCCATCACCATGAGCCAAGCCATCTATCTTGAGAGCATCGCCGGGGTCGCCGGGGACATGTTCGTCGCCAGCTTCCTCGACGCGGGAATTGCCACCGCCGCGGAGCTCGGGGCGCTGCCGGCTCTGCTCGGCCTGGAGGGGGTCGAGGTTGTCGTCGGAAAGGTCCGCCGGGCCGAACTCGAGGCCACTCACCTCAAGATAGCGGTGGCCGCCCATTCCGAGTTCTTCCACCACGGCCATCACGATGACCCCCCGAAGCACGCGCATCACCACCACGAGGAGGGCGGAGAAAAGGAGGAAACCCACGTCGACTTTTCCCCTGAAACCCACGGCCACGCCCATTACTTCCAGATCGACGGGCTGATCGCGCAATCGCGGCTTGAGGCCCCGGTGAAGGACTTGGCCCGCAGGATCTTTCGTCTCCTGGCGGAGGCCGAAGCCTCCGTTCACGGCCTGCCGGTCGAGGACGTCGCGTTCCATGAAATCGGGGCTGTGGACTCGATCATGGACGTCGTCATGGCGTCGTATTGCGTCGCGAAGCTGGGGGCATGCGACGTGTACGCGACCCCGATCCGACCCGGCCGTGGCTTGGCGAAGATGGCCCACGGCACCTATCCGGTGCCGCCCCCGGCTTCGCTCAGGCTGCTTGCCGGGATGCCGGTCGCCCCCACCCCCGAGGCCGTCCTGCGGAAGGATGTCGAGCTGTCCACGCCCACGGGCATCGCCATACTCAAGGCGCTCGCGCCCAGATTTGTCTCCGAAATGCCCGCCGGAACCGTCCTCGCAAGCGGCGTCGGCGCGGGCACGATGGACCTCGGCGGTTTCCCGAACATTTTTCGGATGACGCGGTTCGACGGGGCGGAAGGGCACGCCCTCCCCGGCTCGTTTGAACGCGATCAGGTCGTCGAACTCGCATGCAACATCGACGATGACACGGCGGAACACGTGGCATGGATCGCGGCACAACTGATGCAGCGCGGAGCCCTGGATGTCTGGTTGACCCCTGCCACCGGGAAAAAGGGCAGGCCCGCTGTCTGCCTCTCGGCGCTCGCGGACGAGACCGCCTGGTACGCGCTCGCCGAATGGATCCTGAAAAACGGGACGACCTTCGGCGTGCGCCACCACAAGTGGGACCGGCTGAAGCTGTTTCGGCGCATGGAACGCCGGGAGACTCCAGACGGGCCGCTGACCTACAAGGTCGGCATGACGAGGGACGGACAAGTGCTCAAGCAGAAGCCGGAGTTTGAGGAGCTGCGCCGCATCTGGGAGGCCGCACCCCGGTAAGCTGGGATTTCTACCACGGATCCCCTGGGTGCTACACCCCATACCTTGCACAAGGTTTTGGGGGTATGCTTCCGCCTATAATCAGCCGCCGTAGCCATGCCTGCCAGCCCACTCGCAACGCAGCGTAACCGCGGGCACCAGGCTTTCACCCTGGTGCTCCTGGCTTGGCTGTGGGCGGCCGCCGCCCCCCTGCCGGGGCAGACGGTGACCGGCATAGCGGGCGTCTACAACACGGGCGAGACCACCACCGGGACCCTCGTCGCACAGGGGAGCGTGATTTCCTCCGGGTTCTGGCACGTCACCTACGCCTCCACGAACGGGGGAACGAACTCGAGCAGCACGTATCAAGGAAATGCCTACGTCATCAGCGGCACCGGGACGGGCTATACACCGGACACGTCGACGGCGGAGTGGATCGTCGCCCCCGGGGCCTCGACCTCGACCTCCCATACCACCGGCTCGTCGTACGTCAACCTGGGCGGCAACAACCTTCCCGGCAACGGGACGGGCAGCGGGTCGGGCACCAACCAGGGCGTCTACGTCTACACGCTTGCCTTCACCATCACGGGGACCGGTTCGGCCGGGACCACGATCACATCGGCCATGTCGATCGACATGACGCTTGCCGCCGACGACGGCTACAACGTCTTTGTCAATCCCGAGGGCATCGGGGTCAATCCCACCGGCTCGCCTTTGACGACCTACACGGTCGCTCCGGCGGCGACCGATACGGCGGGCGCGTGGTCGGACACAACGCAGGTCGTCCTGAGCAACGGCACCAACGGCACCAACGGCAATTCGATCTTTGCGATCGGAACCAACTATATTTCGGTGATCGTGGACAATACGAACAACCTGGGCTCCTCGAGCTCGTCCTCGGCTTGGGATCAATCCGGGTTTCTCGACTACAACAGCGCAGCCTTCATCGGCACCCAGGAGGTCCTGTCCAACGGCCGGGTGGTTCCCGAGGTGACCCCCTGGCTTCCGCTGGTAGGCGCCGCGGCGCTATGCGGTGTGTTTTACCTGAGGCGATTGTTCTGTGCCTGAGATCCTGCCACCCCACTCCCAGCGGCTCCCGGACGACGCCAGGGACATGGACGAGAATCCAAAAAGGTTTCCCAGGATTTCCGCGGCGCTTGGCGCCTTTCGGCGATGGTACTCCCAGGACGTCCGCGACATGTACTGGAACGAGTTGGACGTCTTGGAACAGAAACCAAAGCTCAGGCTCCGCCTGTATGTGGGCGTTCCCCTGGCCATCCTGGCGATCGCAGCCGGGCTCTGGGGCCATTGGGAGTGGTCGAGGTACCATGCCATCCGGGTTGGGCGCCAGTGGCTCGAGGCCGGGCGCCTGGACCGCGCGGAGATCGCCGCCAAGGGCGCGCTGCGCGCGGCGCCGAAAGTCCCCGAAGCCTGGCAGTTTGCCGCGGCCGTGGCCTGGCAGCGGGGCGCGAAGGGCCTGGCCGTTGCCGACCTTGGGAATGCCGCAACGCTGAGCCACTACAGTCCCGATGCCGTCCTTGGCTGGGCCGAGGCGGCGCTCCTTGCAGGCGACGTCGACGGGGCCGGAAAGGCCCTCTCGTTCCTGACGGCTGCCGAACAGGCCTCGTCGTCGAGAGCGGCCCGGGCCAGCGGCGAGCTGCTGAGGCGCCGGGGATCGTTCACCGGGGCGGCCGGCCAGTTCCAGGCTGCGCTGGATCTTGACCGCCGAGCCTCCGCCCCGTCACTCGGGATCGACGAGGTCCCCTTGGGGGTTGCGCTGCTTTCGACGGGCAACGAATCGGACCATGCGCGCGGGGTCGGGCTGCTCACCCAATGGTCGGGCGACCGCCTGTGGGGGGCGCAGGCCCTGAGGGAACTTCTGGCCGATGCGATCCGCCGCGACGACCAGCCCGCCGCGTCCCGCTGGGCTGTGGCGCTCAGCATCAATCCCCATTTCACGCTGGGGGACATATTCGCGTGCCTCAGGGGAACCGCCGCCTCGGATCCGAAATCGTTTCAGGCCCTGCTTGTCTCGCTTGAGAGGGCGAGCGGAAACAACCCGTCGCGCGTGGCCGAGGTCATGGGAAGCTTGAACCGTCTCGGCAGGACCGCGGAGACGCTCGCATGGGCCAAGTCCATTCCCAGCGCGGTTACGCAACGGCCGCCGATGGCCACCGAGGTCGCGGAGGCCCTGCGCCTCTCCGGCCAGTGGCGGAACCTGGCCCAGTTCGCGAACCGCTGCGAATGGGGATATAACCTCGAGTTCATCGGCTGGCTGTACGACTTGGTGGCCGAAAGGCACTTGGGCGAACCGGGCGCGGCCCTGGCCAAGTGGAAGACGATCCAGGCGTCATCGCTGTCTAATCCGGGCCAGGCCATGGTCGCCGCCGACCTGCTCTACGGCTGGTCGGACAGCGAGGACGCAATCGCCCTCTTATGGGGCGCAACGAAAAACCCGAGGCTCGCGATGCCGGCGCTCGGCACGCTGGCGCGGATCTACCAGGAAGAGGGGAATGCTGAGGGGCAGTATCGGGTGTTCACCCGGATGTCGGCCCTCCGGCCGGAGGATAGGGACATCGGAAACAATTTCGCGTACTTTGCCGTTGTGAACGGCCAGCCCGGCAGGATCGAGGCGGTGAGAATTGCCAGCGCGAACTTTGAAGCCAGCCCCGACAATATCGCCTACCGCTCAACGTGGGCCCTCGTCCTTTGCGGCCTCTCAAGGCCGGCGGAAGCCATGCAGGTCCTGGAACCCGTCGCGGCGGGCTGGAAGGATTCGCGGACGATTTCGTGGGCCTATGTCGTTGCCTTGGCTGATGTGGGGCGCAAAGCCGAGGCACGGACGATTCTTCGCTCGAGCCCGATCAACCCCGCGCAGCTCAGCGCCGGAGAGATTGCCTGGATGCGGTCAGTCCTGTTGTAGGGAGCCTGGAGGGTCGGGAAAGACCCCATGGGGCCGGTCCAGGCTTTAGGGTACATTCCTGCGGCATGAACCCATACCGAACCATGAAAACATCCCCCCTGTTCCAAAATCCCGCCTTGCTCCTCACTTCGTTCAGCGCCCTCGCGCTCGGCTGCTTCTCCTTCGGCTGTGCGTCGACTGCCACCCGTGACAGCACCGGGCAGTATGTCGACGACACCGCCATCACAACCAAGGTGAAGAACGCCCTCCTCGCCGACGGTGCCGTCAAGTCGACCGAGATCAGCGTCCAGACCGTCAAGGGCGTTGTGCAATTGAGCGGATTCGTCGACAGCTCCGACCAGAAGTCCGCCGCCGAGAAGGATGCGTCCGCCACCGCCGGGGTGAAGGACGTCAAGGACGACCTCGTCGTCCGATAACCCTCGCGGATGGCAAGGCGCCGGGCGTCTCGCCGACCCGGCCTACTTGGGGGCGATCCTCCCTTGGAGGTGGAACTGCAGGCGCACGATTGGATCCACCTTCAGGAGAAGGTATTTTGTGATGACCGGCAGCCCGAATTCCCGGGTGTCGACGGTCGCCGCGCCCTGCATGTCGACCTCCCGCTGTCTCATCTCAACCGACATCGGAAACGATATCGGCCGATCGACCCCATGAAACAGCAGCCGACCGTGCGCGGTGTACTTTGCGCCGGCACCCGGTTCGAGCGAGGTCAGCGTGAACACGACGTCGGGATAACGGCCCGCCTGCTCCCAGTCGGTCATGTCGCGATCGCGATCGGTGTCCCCGGTCCTTACCGTGGCAAAATTCATACGGAATACCGTCGCCGTCACGGATCCGGTCTCCTGCGCAAGGGTCACGGACACCTCATAGTCCTGAAGTTTGGCGACAAAGGAGCCAATCGTTGCCTTTACGGCGATTTCGACGTCCGAACGGCCTTTGTCGACGATCACCGGGGACCCTTGGGCGACAGCGGCCCCAAGCAGGGAAATCCAGAGAAGCGCCTTAGACTTGGTGGGCATACATGGGGTTCCGACGCATTTCCGGAGAACACGAGAGCACCAGACGCGTGACGAGGTTGCGCCCCTTCAGGATCCATGGATTCTCCCATTGCCCGATTATCCCGATCCGCCGCGCCTGGCGCGTGATGGACGCGGTTCGCGGCCTGCGCCGAGCCTGATAGGAACGAAACGCCGAGGCCACGTCGGAGGATCCAACGATGCAGGCGGCGAGAACGGCGGCGTCCTCGATCGCCATGCAGGCTCCCTGGCCCACATTGGGCGTCATGGGATGCGCGGCGTCCCCCAGCAGGGTGACACGGCCGCTTCCCCAGTGCCGGAGCGGCCTTCGATCGCGTGCATCGGTCCTGATGATGTCGTTCGGATGGGTGTCCTCAACCAGTGTGGAAATCGGGTCATGCCAGCCCCTGAACAGGGCCTGCACCTCGGTCTTTCTAAGTTCGGGGGCATCCGCCTGGGAGGGCGGGCGGTTGTGGGTGGCGTACCAGCAGATGCGGCCCTGCCCGATCGGCATGATGCCGAAACGGCGCCCGGAACCCCAGGTTTCGCTGAGATGGCCCCGGGGAATCTCCCCGGTGTCGGGCGCTATGCCCCGCCAAATGCAATAGCCGCGGTAGACGGGCTCGTCCGTGCCGTGCATCTGGGAGCGCACCACCGAACGGATTCCGTCGGCCCCGACCAGCCCGTCGGCCCCGACCAGCCCATCGGCGCTGGCCAGGATGCCGCCGACAAACCTGGCGGAGACTCCCTCGGAGTCCTGTGTAAAGCCTAGCAAGCGCTGATTGGACTCCAGGCATCCCGCCGGCAAGGGCCCGCGCAGGACCCGGTGCAAATCCGCGCGATGAACGCAGAGCGCCGGCGTGGAGAATCCGGCCATTGGGATCTCGGAAATCCTCCTGCCGTCGGGGCTGTGGAGGTTGAACTGGGTGACGGGCTCTCCCAGCGACAGCAGTGGTTCAAGCACTCCCCAGGATTGCAGAATCCGGGTTGCGTTGGGCCAAAGACTCATTCCCGCGCCCACCTCGGAGAATACCGGCGCCCGCTCAAAGACCCTGACTTCAATGCCCGAGCGATGCGCCGCAAGGGCGGCTGCGACCCCGCCAATCCCGCCTCCGGCGATAATCAGTCTGTTCCTCATGGATGGCTGGCGGCCGGGGATTTGGTCAAGGCAAGGGAGCCAATGCGACCCGACCCTATCTTCGGTTGTTCCCTCGGCAATGCATTCCGCCAAATCATTCGGTTGTTTGCGGTGTCGCACATGAAGAAACATTCATTCTTTCGGCGCCGAAATTCCGTCCGCACAAAGAATCGGTTCCGGGAACTGACTCGGCAGTTGCCTGTCCCCGGTTTCTGCCCCAGCGATTCCAGGTTGCTTGCACCATGTTTCTCCATGCCCTCTCGACGGCCGTTCCTTCCCTTTCCCTCACCCAGGCCGAATGCTGGGATCTCATTGACCGCTCCCCCGCGCGCCAGCGCCTGAACCGCCGATCGCGCCTGATCCTCCACAGCGTGCTGCGCGGCGACCACGGAATCGCACGGCGCCATTTTGCGGTCGGGAAGCTGGAGAGCGTGTTTGAACTCACTCCCGACGAGCTGAACGCAGCTTTTCGAACGGAGGCCCCGCGACTGGCAGGACAGGCGCTGACCCGCGCGATGGGCGCGGCGGGCGTCCGGCCCGACCAGATCGACGCCCTGTTGATCTGCACGTGCACGGGCTATCTTTGTCCCGGGGTGACGAGCTACGTCTCCGAGAACCTGGGCCTGCGCCCCGACGCCTACCTTCAGGATCTGGTCGGTCTCGGCTGCGGCGCGGCCATCCCCACCCTTCGCGCGGCGAGCCACGTTCTTGCGGCGCGGCCCGACGCCACCGTCGCCTGCGTGGCCGTCGAGATCTGCTCGGCGGCCTTTTATCTGGACGACGATCCGGGGGTGCTGATCAGCGCATGCCTCTTCGGTGACGGGGCCGCTGCGTCGATCTGGCGGGGATCCCCAGGCCCCTCCGGGCTCAGGGCCTTTGACTTCACGACCCACCACCAACCGGCCGACCGGGACAAGCTGCGCTTCGAGATGAGGAATGGAAAACTTCGCAACCTGCTCGATCGAACCGTCCCTGAATTGGCCTCGGGAACGGTGGCCCGGCTCTGGGAGAAGAAGGGCGTGAGGCCCGTCAGCCGCGTGGTTGCGCATGCGGGGGGGATTGACGTACTGGGAGCCCTGGCCGGGGTTGTGCCGGGCCACTCCCTGGAGGCCAGCGCAAGCGTCCTGAGGAACTGCGGAAACATGAGCAGCCCCTCGGTCCTCTTTGCCCTGGAGGAGACGCTGCGGACCGCGTTTCCGGGCGCCGACGGGGACTTTTGGCTCGTGAGTTTTGGCGCGGGCTTCAGCGCGCATAGCTGCCGGCTCGGCGTGTGAGGATCCCCCGTGCGCCGAATCGTCCAGCCGGAGATCCTCGATTCGCTTCCGGAGGATCACCCCGACGCGCGGCAGAGCCGGCGCGACTTGAGGCGGATCAACCTCATCATGGGAAATCACCGCTGGCTCGCCCGCTCGGTCTCTTCCCTCGTGCGCCCCGGGGAGCGGGTGCTTGAACTCGGCGCCGGCACCGGCGAACTCGGGCTGCGCCTTGCCCTCCGTGGCGTCGAAGTCGACGGCCTGGACCTGGCGGGCCGTCCCGACGGGTGGCCCCGGGACAGGGCCTGGCACGCAACGGACATCCTTGGTTTCGTCGGCTACGGCCATTATCAGGTGGTGATCGCGAATCTGATCCTTCACCATTTCAGCGATCCCGCGCTGTCCCGCCTGGGAGAGATCCTGGGGCGAACTGCCCGTGTCATCGTCGCAAGCGAGCCGTCGAGAAGCCGGCTGTCCCTTGCCCTGGTCGCCAGCCTTTTTCCGTTGTTCGGCGCCAACCGCGTGACGCGGCATGACGCGCCGGCGAGCATCGCAGCGGGTTTTCAGGGGGATGAGTTGCCGCGGGCGCTGGGGTTGTCGGCACAAATGTGGGACGTGAACTGCCATGCCTCGGCGCTCGGCGCCTATCGGATGACGGCCCTGAGGCGCTGACCTGGGTGACCGCCTCGTCAGGGCTTGTTCACCGGATGTAGCAGGAGGTGCACGCTGCGCAGCAGTTCTCCAATGGTGAACGGCTTTTGCAGGAATGCCTGCGCCAGCTTCTGAGCGTCGGAAAGAGGCTGGCCCTCCGCTTCGGGCCGCGACAACCCGCCCATGACCAGGACTCGCACATCGGGGCGAATCTTCAACAGTTCCCGGATCAGCTCCGCACCGCCAATGCGGGGCATGTCGACATCCGTGATGACCAGCGCAAATGCCTCGGGTCGGGCCTTGAATAGGGGGACTGCCTCGGCGCCATCCGAGCAGCTTGCTATGCTATAACCCTGTCTTTCTAGGGCGGAGGTGACGACTTTGCGTATGGCTTCCTCGTCGTCCACGACGAGGATGACTTCTCCGGTGCCTCCTGGGACGCGGAGGGCTGCACCGTCCTCCGGTGTCAACGCCACACATTCGATGGCGGGAAGGTATACCTTGAAGGTCGTGCCGGAGCCGACTTTCGTCTGCAGTTCGACAAAGCCGCTGTGGCTGGCGACAATGCCCCGGACCGTGGTCAGCCCAAGCCCGGTGCCCCTCCCTGCGCTCTTGGTTGTGAAGAATGGCTTCCAGATGTTCTGCATGACTTCCGGGGGGATGCCCCCGCCGGTGTCGGCAACCTCGAGCACGATGAATGCGCCGGGCCGGGCTCCGGGAATGGCCGCGGCCCCACCGGGATCGAGCTTTCGGTTCGCCGCGCTGAGGCGAAGCGTGCCGCCCTCCGGCATCGCATCGCGCGCATTCACGCACAGGTTGAGGAGAACCTGGTGGATCTGGGTCGCGTCCCCCATCACCTGCCATAGGTCGTTGGGAAGGCTGGACCGGACATGGATGGACTTTGGAAACGTCTGTTCGATGAGGTTCAGGATGTCCTGCGCGAGGTGCCTCACCTGCGTGGGCTGGAATTCGCCCGTGGCCCGGTGCACAAAGCCGAGGATTTGCTTCACAAGCCCGACGCCCCTGCCCGCGCTCTGCTCGAGCACGTCCAGGACCTTCAGGTCGGCCGGGGTGGACAGGCTGCTGCGCAGCAACGGGGCCGCAAACATGATCGGGGCAAGCACATTGTTAAGATCGTGGGCGATGCCCGCGGCCAGCATGCCGATGCTCTCAAGGCGCTGCGCGTGGAGGTACTTCTCCTCAAGCAGCTTTTTTTCCGTGATGTCGCGCGAGATGCCGACCAGCCCGGTGATGTGGCCCTTGGCATCCCGCAGCGGCGTCTTGGTCGACGACACCCAGGTCACATGCCCGTCGGGCCACGTCTCCTTCTCCTCGACGCCGATCATCGGCTCGCCGGTCTCCATGATCCGCTGCTCCTCCGCGAAGGCCTTCCGTGCATGTTTCGCGTCGAACACGTCAAAATCGGTCATGCCGACCACCTCGGTCGCATGGCCGAGTCCAAAATACCGGGCCATGGCCGAATTGACGCGGACAAACCGGCTCTGCCGATCCTTGAAGTAGATGTTGTCGGGCACCGCGTCTCCCAGCTCCGAGAACAGGGCCTGTTCCCGCCTGAGGGCGTCGTCGGCATTGCGGCGTTCCGTGATGTCGCGCACGATGGCGATCAGGTACCGGCGGGACAGCGTCACGAGCGAAATGCTCGCCTCGGCGGGGTACGTCGATCCGTCCTTGCACCGATGAATGCAATCGAAGACGGCATGCCCCGCCCGCTCGATCTTGGCGAGCGTGGAATCGAACATCGCCCGGTCGACCCCGACCAACACCTCCAGGATCGGCAGAGCCAGCAGTTCCTCCCGGGTATAGCCAAGGATTCGGAATCCGCTCTCGTTTGTGTTCAGGACCCGGGTCGTGGCGGGATCCACGACATAGATGGCGTCCTTGGATCTCTCAATCAACGCCTGCATCAGGCCCATCTTCTCCTCGGACGCCTTGCGCTCGGTGATGTCGCGGACATTGCACTGGATCACCCTGTGGTCGTCCACCAGGTAGACATTGCTGACAAACTCCACGCTGAGCGTGCTCCCGTCGGCCGTTCTCAGCGGCTTGTCCGCATAGCGGATGTATTCCTTCCTCTTCAATTCTTCGAAGCTCGCCTTGTTGGCGATGATGTCCCTGAAGAGTCCCAGCTCCCAGACCTTCTCATGGAGGAACTGCTCACGCGAAAAGCCCAGCCTCTCGATCAGGAAAGGATTCACGTCCACCACCATCCCCGTCTCGGCATCGACGATCAGGATGCCGTCTTTGGCCGTCTCAAAGAGCCTGCGGTACCTGAGCTCTGAGTTTCTCAGTTCAACGGTCGTCCGCGCATGGCCGCGGGCGGGATCGACGCTCTGGTGATTGTCCTTCATCATCCTTTTTCTGTGGACGCCCTTTGATGCAAATCTAGGTTCGCGGGCGCCGACGGGGTGTGCGGACGATCCCACCGGAGTGTACTGCAATAGGTTGCAGATTGCCATGGGGTGTTTCCCGCCCTCCCCGTCGCACCAGGTGCAGGGTCGAGGCTGGCATCTCGGACGGTACGTTTCACCCGGAGCCATTCCATGGGCAGAAGACCGCATTTCAACGCATATAAGTTCCGCCTTTCCGGTATGACCGCGAGGCTAGCGTCGGCCCCTGAGTACTGGGTGCGTTTGATTGAAATCGGGTAGGGACGCCCGGCCCCGGGCGTCCGGGCCTACGATTGGGCCTGAAGTATTTCCGGACGGGCGGGCCCGCCCATCCCTACCTCGAAACGCCTGCATGAGTTAGCCTATTCAAATGCACCCAGTACCGGCCCTTGCTCGAGGTTGTCAGCCGCCGATCTTCACGATCACGTCGACCACGATGGACTGGCCGGAGCTCTCGAAGCGGTAGGTATGATGGCTCTCCCCGCCGCTCTGCAGCGCGCAGATGGTGAAGTCCGTGCCGCAGACCGTCGCCGGAATCGACAGCTTGCACGACAGCCCGGAGTCGCAGAGCCAGTTCTTGAACGAACCCGCGACCATGTTGGTCAGTTCCGCCACGGCGTCACTGACCGTTTCGTCCCCCATCTCCGCGACCTCCCTCTCGGTCAGGCGCAGCATGTCCCCCGCGCACCGCCTCGCAAAGGGTTCGCTGAAGCGCAGGTAGACGACCCCGTTTGCCTCCCCTGCGATTCCGACCGTGCCCACGATCTGGCGCACGGGGGGATACCGGACGGGTGCGGGCGGCGCGTTGTCGGGCAGCAGCATCACGCGCCGGTTGAGCATCGTCTTGAACACGTCGGCCACGGCCCGGACGATGTTCGTCCGGACTTCGTGCTCGGTGAAGGCAAGGGTGACGGGCATGGTTCGGGTTCCTGCGGACTGTGGAGTGCGGATTTGCGGCGCGGCCCAGGGGGCCATGCCGGTGCAGGACAAGATTCGGCACGAAAGGCGGTTACCTGAGGAAAAAGCGCGATGCATTGCATGCGCTGTTGGTCAGCGTGCTTGCTCGCGCTCTGGGAGGCGCGAGCAAGCTCGCTGACCCCTTATTGCGGCGCCGGCGCCGTTCCTCGCTGCGCCAGAAGCTTGTCTTGGTAACCCTGGATCAGGTTCTCGAGCTCCACCCGGGTTCGCCCGATGAAGGGCTCGCGGGCCAGAAACTGCTCCCCGAGACTGAACTTCGCATAGCGGTCGAGGATCTCGTTCCCGAGCCTTTCGAGGGCGGCATTCCTGGCCTCCAGATCCTCGACGCGATGCTCGAGGGCGACGGCCTTAGCCGACTGCCTGGCGCGCTCAGCGTCCGTGGCCTTATAGGCCGCGCTCGCCTTCTCCGCATTCGATTTCCAGTTCGCAAGGGACTGCTGGAGCTCGGCGATCTCCCTTTCCTGCTCGGCCTGCCTTGCCTTCAGGCCGTCGGCCGCCTTCTCAGCCAGCGCCCGGTCCTCCGCCGCATTCTTCCTCAGGAGGACCAGCTGGGCGTCGAGGCTCTTTTTCTCCTCCGCCTCGGTCGCCTGCGTCGCCTGGAGGTTGGCCAGGTCCGTCTGCGCTCCGCGCAGCTGGATCATCGTATTGCGAAGCACGTCGCGGAGCTTGCCCTCGTCGCTGTCGGAGGATTCGTCCGCACGGAGGCCGCCGGCCGAGAGAAGGGCCAGCCCCGCGATGCCGAAAAGGATTTTTTGGGTCCGGGACATGGTCAGAATTTCGTGTTCAGGTCCAGTTGCAGGTAGTCGTTCTTGTAGGAGGGCCCGGCGATGGCCGAAGCGGCGTAGAACTTGGTCTCAACCCAGACCCCGTGGCCGATGCCCAGGCTTCCGTCCAGCGTATAGCCCTCGAGGTTCGTCCCCAGAAGGTCGCCGCCAAAATCGGCGTCGGTGAAGCCATCCACCACAGAGTCGGACTGGAGGTAGCGGTAGCCGATGCTGAAGTTCCAGTCCCCGGCGTTCTGCAGCAGCGCGTCGCCAAACTTGAGGTTGGTGAACCACCCCTTGTTGCCGCCGATGAAGGGGGCGACACCCGAGGCATTCGCCGGGCCCAGGTTGTTGATGGCGATCGCGGCGACCTTGTTCTCCTGGAAGGCCATGTTTTCCACGTATTCGGCCGTGAGGGAGATTTGGAAGGGCTCAAAGTGGTTGTACTCGATGCGCCCGGTCGTCGCGAACTCGTGGAACGGGGCGGCAAGGCCGAAGTACTGGAACTGGTCGATCGTCCCGTTGCTGTTGAGGGGGCCGGGGACGATGTCCCTGATCTCCATGTACGTGTTTCCGTTCTGGGCGAAGGAGGGACGGCTCGCATCGGTATTTCCCGCCTCGGAGGTGTTGAGGGGCGTGAACGGCGTGGAGAGCTGCCCCTCCATGTTCTTGAAGTAGTAGTACGCCGCCGCGACCTTGAGGTTGAAATCGCCTGCCTTCCACTGGACTCCGCCCTGCACCGCCTCCATCCACTTGTCGTAGCTGGCAAACTTGGAGGCGTCGTTGGTCGCGAAGTTCAGGTCGGTATTGAACACGGGGAAGATCCCCGCGACGAGGAAGGGCTTCACGTCCGGGTTGACCCGTCCGTTCCAGTGCACCTTCAGTGGCACCGAGGCTACCAGGCCGTCGAAGTTCAGGTCGCTCGCCCAGATCAGGCTGGTTGAAAAGAACGGATTCGCAAAGCGCCCGGCGGTCACAGAAATGTCGGTGGTCGGATCCCCGCCGGTCTGGTACTTGATGTAGGCGCGGTCGAGCCACAGGCTGTACTTGCTGAAGTTTCCGCCCTGTGCGTTGCCCGAGGCTCCCAACGTCTGGTTCTCCGACAGGGGTTGGTCGTCGTTGCCGGTCGCCAGGCGCAGTCCCGTGGTGAAGCCGTCCTGCAGGTCGACATCGGCGCCGAGCCGGGCTCGAATGCGCATGCGACTCCGGTCCTGGTCGACGTTGTATTGCGGCTCCGACACACTCCCTGCGAGGTCGAACGGCGAACCGGTGTTGATCGCGTTGAAGTTCGGAAACGCGTTCCCGCTGTCGTCGTTGGTCTTGTGGTTGTACAGGAATTCGTACCGCACGCGCACGTCTCCGGAGAGGGTGAACTTCGAAACCCAGTCCGGGAACGGATGGGAGCCTCCCCAGTTCTCCTTTCGCGCCTCTGCGAGTACATCGTCCTTCACCTCCTCACGGAGCTCATTCTTCACCACTTCTGGAACATAGGGGACCCGCACCGAGTCATCCCCGCCGTCCGATGCGGATGGATTGGATCCCACTCCGGCGGTGGCCGGTGGTGTCTCGGACACGACGGTCGGCGCCGCATTCTGCTCGACCGGGGCGACAGGCGCCGGCGGGGCGACCTGGACGGGAGCCGGGGCTGGGCTCGGCGCCGGGGGCGCGACCGGCACGGGAGCCTGTACCACCGCAACAGGAGCCGGCGCCGCCTGGGCCGGAGCGGAAGACGCGCCAGCCAGCGAGCCCGACTGCGCGAGGGCAGCCTGCACGCGCGCCGATGCAGCATCCGCCTTGGCGGTCGCCAGCAGGATTTCGGCGGCCTGCACGCGTGCATCCGCCGCGTCGGCCTCGGCCTGGCTGACAAGCTGGTCGGCGTCCTGTTTGGTGATAGCCCCGCGCTCCTCCAGTTTCCTGATCAGGCTGACCATGGCATTCCCCGAACCCGAATCCTGCACTGCAGGAGATGCCTGGGCTTGGGCCGGCGAACCGTCTGCCGCGGCAGCCAGGGCCCCAGACCCCAGCAGCAGGGAGAGGGCCAAAAAGGGCCGAAATACAGCGGAACGGGCGGTGGGCATGCGAGGAGGAAAGTGTTTGGGTTTGGCTTGGAAAGAAGTGTGCATGGCTCGTCAGCTCGGCCTGCGCGCGACGACGCGAAGCACGATCGGCATAGGCATCTCCTTGGGCGGCGGCTCGGGCAGGAGGAGCCCGGTGAGGATTTCATTGATCGCCTCGTTGACGTCCGGGTCGTCCTTGGAGCCCACGACCTTGACCCGTGTCACGCGGCCCGTGATGTCCGCCCAGATGCCGACCTTCCTCTCGAACTCGGACCGGCTTGTGCGCGAATTCCGGCTGAGGGCGTCCTGGATGGATCTTTGAACCTCGCCGGCATACCAGCCAAACCGGCTGTGGTGGCCACCGCCACCACCGCCGCCGCGACCGCTGCCGGGGCCGCCGAGACCAAAGGCATCGCTTCCGGTTCCCGTGACGTTGGTCGTGACCGCGGGCGCGGAGTTCTTCGGGCTGTTGTCCGGCTTGTCCTCCTGCGGGTTGACCGGCTCCTGCTCGATCATCTTCTCCACGATTTCCTTGGGAGGCTCAGGGGGAGGCGGTGGCGGCGGGGGCGGCTCCGGCAGGGGCCGAATCATTACGACCTCGGGCATCTTGTGCACCTGCTTATGGTCGCCCTTGGCTATGTTGCCGATCACCAGGGCGCCGACCACGAGCCCGATGCCACCGATTCCGACTATAAAGCCGTATTTTTGGAGGAATCCCCTTTTCTCGTAGTCGTCTTCGAAATTCATGGCAGAATTGTCTCCAGGTGGCTCAACCGGGCGCCCTGGCCTTGGTTGCAAGGCCCACCTGGGTGAGGCCCAACCGCCCAAGGACATCAAGCACGTCCATGATCGCCTGGTATTGGGTCTGGCTGTCCCCCTTGATGACGACGGGAAAATCAGGGTTCTGGGCCTTGTACTGGGTCAGCCTCTGTTCGAGCTCCTGAAGGTTGACCGGCACCGTATCGAGGAAGATCTTGCCCTCGTTGTTGATGGAAATCGCCTTGGTCTTGGGCTTTGCGAGGCTCGGCGCCTGGCTCGCCTTCGGAAGGTTGACCTTCACGCCCTGCACGGAGGCCGTGCACATCAGGATGAAGATGACGAGGAGCACATACGCCAGATCAAGCATCGGCGTGATGTTGATGTCGTCGTAGGGTTTTTCCTCGGCTTGGACTTGCATGACAGGAAGGGGTCAGGCCGGTCACTCGGACTTGTTTCCGTAGAACTCGGCGAGCTTGGTCACAAACTCGTCGATGAACACGTGGACGTCGCTCGTCGCGGACTTGATCTGGGTCACCAGGTAATTGTAGCCAAACAGCGACGGGATGGCCACCGCCAGGCCCGCGACCGTTGCGGCCAGCGCTGCCGCAATGCCGGGGGCGATGGCGTTCACGTTCACGTCGCCCGCCTGCGCAACGGCGGCGAACGTGATCATCACGCCAACCACCGTTCCCAGGAGGCCGAGGAAGGGACCGCCGGAGATCGCGATCGTGAGTAGCACCATCTGGCTGCTGAGCCGCTGCGACTCGCGCACCATGCCGCCGTCGAGGCTTGCCCGGATCGCGGCAAGCGACCGGCCGGAGATGGCCTTCTTGGTCCCGCTCGCCTTGTCCGCCTGCAGGCGGTGCTGGATTTCCTGCACGCCGATGTGGTAGATCCGGTACAGGGGCGAATGGCGGGCGGCGCGGTGCTGCTCCTTCGTCATGCTCATCGTGTCCTTCGCGTCGTTGGTGGTGTCGAGGACGGAAAGATCGGCGGCAACCTTGCGCCACTCCTTTAGGAAGAGCTCATTGCTCCTGCCCACCTGGTTCAGGTACTTCGCCTTGCCGATCATCACGACCCAGCTGACAAGCGACATCACGGCGAGCAATCCGATGACCACCCATCCGTCGGCGGTCAGCGAACCGATGATCACGCCGACGTAGCCCTTCTTCAGGAAGTCGAGCCACCCGGTCTGCCGCTCATCCTCGCCGAAAGTCAGGATCTTGGAGGCCGAATCGCCTCCCTGCTCCGCGGCGGCGAGCTTCAGGAACCCCACGGGCCGTGCGACCTTGGAAATCTCCATCTCGTCCATCTCGCCAAGGAATCCCGTTCCTCCCGCGATCATGAGGCCGCCCCACCCGCCCCCGCCGATGGCCATCGGCGTGTCGAGCGCAGGCAGCGACGCAACGACCTCGGAATACAGCGCCCCGTCCAGGTACAGGGAGATCTTCCCCTCCGAGGCTACCACCGCCACGTGGTGCCAGGTGTTCGGCGCCACCAGAACCCCGGCGGGGCTCCGCACGATCGGTCCGCCGTCGGACTCAACCAGGAACGGAGATCCCATGTCCGCGCCGATCGCCAGGAACTTCACGTGGTCGCCGCGATTGAAGAAGATGCCGTTGGCCTGCGGCGCCTCAAACCTCACCCAGGCGGACCACGTCCACTGGACCCCCTCCGTCCAGACCAGGGACGGCGTCGGCGCGATGTTGATAGCGGTCTTGCCGTCGAGGCGGATGCCGCTCCCGATCATCGACCCGTCCACGGCTATGCCGGCGGATTGCGCGTTGTTCCCGTTTTCGGAGAAGTCGTAGCTCGGCTGCCCTTTTTCGTTGAAATGGTAGACCAGCTCGGTGTTGGCGTCGTAGGTGTTCTTGGCGCTCTCGACCTTCAGGGCCTTGTTGCCCGTGTTGCCATAGTAGAGCCAGAACGTCGTCTTGGCTCCCGGCTTCACGTCGGGGACGTTCACCCACACGAAGGCCTCGTCCAGCAGGGAGTCGAACTTTTCGATGTGATACGCGAGAAGCGTCTTGTCGTCGGCCGCCACAAAGCGCATGTCCGTCCCGTCCGCCTTGGCGTCGGCAAAGTGAAAATTGCTGTCGGTCAGCCGGACCAGCACCGGGGAACTCCCAATCGGGTCCGCAATGGCGATACCGGTGGCCGTCGTGTCCAGTGTGATCAGCTTGCGCTCCGTCCAATCGCCGTCCCACCACGCGCGCGCGGGACTCGCGAAGGACAGGAACGCGACTCCGGCGAGCGCCAGGCCGGCAAACAGTCTTGGAATTCTCGCCACGGGCCCGGACGCCCTTGATGATGATGGGGAAAGTTTCATTGCAGGAGAATCAATAGTCGAGGCCCACCTGGAAATTGAGCCGGACGTGGTGCGCCTTGGTGTAGGTTTCGTTGTCCAGGGGATAGGCAACGTCGCAGGATCCGCTGAGATGGTCGGCGACAACCAGCCGGCTTCCGATGCCGATGCTCGAGAGCGCGAACTTGGATTGCTGCTCCGGCAGCGGATTGATCAGCGTCACGCCGCCCGCGTCGCTGAAGGCGTAGAAGCGCCACTCGCCGTTCCTTTCGCCAAGGAAGTGCAGGATCGACGGGCTGCGCAGTTCCAGGGTTCCAAAACCCCCGTTGTCGCCCACGGTCTCGGACTCCAGGTAGCCGCGCACAGTCTCCTGCCCTCCCCCGCTGTACTCCTCGCTGCTCACCAGGGGCTCGTTCGCCCGCTGGCCCTGGACTTTGGCAAAGAGCTGGAGCCCTGCGGGCAGGTCCTGGGTATGCGAGAGGTCCGCGTGGAACGTGACAAAGCTCCCGTCAGCGCCGTAGCGGTTCAGGTCGAAGACGGATGGGCTGCTGCCAATGCCCCGGATATTCAGGGTCGTCCCTGCGTCAAATTGCGTCACGGAGCTTTTTCCGCCCAGGCCAAACAGGGTCGCCGTGTACGTCGCCGTCAGGGGATAGTAGGTGATCGGCGTGACAATGTCGCCGCCCCCTCCGGAGGATCCCGTCGAACCCGCATGCAGCGTCTGCCGGTAGTGCTTGTAGTTGAGGGCAAAGGTCAGCGAGTCGCTGAAGTCCGACCACTCCTTGCCGGTCTTCCAGTCTGTGCCGTTCGGAAGGGCGTAAATCGCCTCCAATTCGAGCGTCTGTCCCGGGCCCGCGACGGTCGATCCGCCGAGCGTGGAGATGTTGCTGTCCTGCTTGGTCCCCTGGAGCAGGAGGCTCAGTCGCGGAAGCCCGGCAAAGTGCGACAGAACGTACGCCGAGAGCACCTCGGCATCCGTGTGCCGCTCGGGGGCCAGCTCGAAGCTCACCCCTGCTCCCTGCCCGGACTGGCCGAGGTTTGTGTCGCTCACGGCCGCCGTCGCCCGCAGCGGCGTGGTGTTCGGGCTGTTGTAGTTGTTGAGTTCGGCGCTCGCATGGACAGGACGCGAGTCCTTGACGTTCAGGTTGATGTCGTAGGTTCCCGGCTGGTCGCCCGGCTCCAGGCTGGGAGTCACGGTGCGGTCCCTGAGCTGGTTCAGCGCAATCATGTCACGGTTCACGTCGTTCAGGTTGATGACCCTGCCCTCCGCCACGGAAGGGGCCGCCTCCCTGATCTTCTCTGGGGAAAAGAATCGGGCGCCCGTGACCCGGAGCCTCGCCACCGTGCCCTCAAGTACCTGCAGGTGGACCACGCCGCCCGGCCCAAGCTCCTGCGAAGGCCTCACCGTGGCTGCCCCGAACCCTTTTGCCCGATACGCCCGCTCCAAGGCGTCGCAGGCGGCCTTCACGTCCTCCTCGGTTCTCCCCGGTCCCAGATAAGGGTAGACCGCGGTCTCGATTTCCAGCCGCGTCAGTCCGTGCGCCCCGTGTACCCGGTACTCGGATATGAGCACGGTGGAAGTCTCCGCGGCCGCCGAGAGGCCCAGGGCGGTCGCAAAGGGGAGTGCCGCGAACACCCTCAGGCACCCTTGGGGACGGACAGCAAGGGGCCAGCTCAATGACCTGCCTATCCGGCCAAGAATTCGTCGGAAAATGAGCATGGGAAGCGGGCAAAAATCAGGAGAAGTGCTGGCGGTCAGCATTTCAAGTCCGGCAGCGTCCTGCGCACAAATGTAACACTCCCGTGACGCTATTGACGCACTCGCGGATCGGAGAAATCCGCCACAGTCACCTGGAATCCGCTCGGCCGCATCGCCGCATTCAGTGCCGGAATGCAGGCGCTAACCTCCGATCCGCCTTGGGCCGTGTGGTAGATGCCGTCCAGGATCAATTCGCCCCCGTATAGGATGAACATGGGGGTGCCGCTGTCGCCCGGGTGGAGTTCCCGGGTAAAGGCCAGGCGGCGCTTGTCCACCGGGGTCATCGTTTCAAAAATCCCCTGCGAAAAATTCGCAACATCCTTGACGGCAATACACTGGGTGTTGCCGTCCATGATGATGCAGGGCAATCTCCCAGCGGTACCGGGAGCCTGCCGGCTGCAGCGGAGGAACCAGTTCCCCGGCATGACCCTGTACCAGTGGATCTTCCCGGGCAGGGGCGCGTCCAGGGTCGAGAGGTCGATGTCCGTTGTGCCGATCCTTATGGAAGACCTCACGACCCTCTCAACCGGTTCGTCATCCTTGGCGACAAACCGGATGATCGTCCCGACCGGATACAGCCCGTTTACGTGGTCGGCATAGACCACATGGAGCGGCGAAATCGCCGTCGTGCCGAACCGCCCGGTCCTGCTGTTCCACACAGCCTTGCCCGTGAGGTCGATGACCGCGCCGGTCCAGATAAAGGGGTTGCGGTCGTAGTTTGCCGGGGGCGAGTCCTTGCACGCCGTCCAGACCGGCATCGAGATCTCCGGCGGGTCAGCCGCCAGGAGCAGCCGTTGGACCTCGCGGGTCGACCTCAGCGTTATGTCCTGCGCCCGCGCCCCAGCCGCCACGGCGGCCAGCCCAAGCAGGAAAAGCCCGCAACCCCGCCTCAACCTTGCCCCCCGTTGGCCTTTGCGGCGTTGTCCGACAGGTCGTCGCCGCCGCCGTAGCCCAGCACCTCGACCGTGATGATCGAAGGGACCAGTTCCTCCTGCGACTGCGCCGCGCTCTGCTGCTGGTTCGCAACCGCGCTCGCCGCGCTGGAGGATGCCGCCGCCGAGCTCGACGCCGCGGTGAGGCCGCCAATATTTGGCACGGCTGCAACCGCCACGCCCGTTGTCGTGCCACCAGCCTGGATGTTGTTGGCATTTACGACCTTTGCCGCCGCGATGTTGATGGATCCAGAAGCGCGAATGCCGGCTTCCCCTGCGTCGATTGTGCCTATCGGAGCGATTAAGTCGACCGAGGCGGGAGCGACGCCAACAAGGGTGGCGAGAACGCCGATGCCGCTTCCGGTCGCCAATCCGGCAAGGTCGTTCTTCACATCAGCGCTTTGCGGATCAATCAAGACCCTCGTCGGAGGAGCAGCGTGCACCGTCCTGGACCCACTGCCTGCCGCTATGCCGCCGAGCGTTGACCAGATCATGATCGATCCTCCATGCAAAGTGAAGATTCGGGAGGTCCCGACGTTGACGCTGTCTCGCGAAAAGATGGCTATGTTTCCGCCGTCCTCGGTCAGGACTCCCTGATCCGGGGTCTGAGGGTCGGTGGGTTGCCCAACAGTCACTACACCACCCGGTGCGAGGAGGCTTATGTCCCCTCCATTGGTGGTCTCGATCAGGCGGGTCGAAAGGGCTATGTCTCCTTTCCACGGCCCGCTTGGTCCGCCGACTGCTGTCTTGCTGCCCGGAAACAGCGCCTGGATCGCCGCGTACCCTGAGTCATAGTTTCCAAATCCGGGGCTTCCCTGCGCGTTGTGGTCGCGCCCGGCATCGCGCAACACAAGGTAAAAGGCGTCGAGCGCCAAGCGACTCTCCTGTTCCTTCAAGTCGGCTGCGGAAAGCTGCCCGTAGGGCGCGAGAAGCGACGACCATATCTCCTCGGGAGTGCTGTTTGAGGGAAAGTCGACCCCTAGCGTGGAGGCCAATTCAGGCAGATACCGTGCCGCGGCCGGCCCTGCCGTCGCCGGATCAACAAACTGGGAGATAAACGAGGAGAAATCAACCGGGCTGGAACCCAGCCCGGGCTCGCTCCCGGCCAACCCACCCAGGCCGGTAATGCCGGCAGCCGTCACGATGTCCGCTCCGCTAAAGGGTAGATATGGGTTGTGCACGTCCCCAATGCTCGTGATACCGACGGAGGTCCCATCCAAGGCTCTCGGTCCAATTCCGAGGTCAATAGTACCGCCGGCCAGGACTTCGATAGCGCCCGGCCCAGCGATCTGGATGTCCCCGGCGTTTGGAAGGCCGCCGGCAATCGCCGAGGTGGATGAGTTGGAAATCAATTGATTTCCTGAAGACTGGGCTTCCTGCCTCAGCACCGAATTGGCATCATAGAGGTCGATGTTTCCTCCTGCGACGACCGTACTCACATCCGTTGACCTGTCGTTTTGGACGTAGAGCGCTATGTCGGTGATGTCCCCTCCGGCAACAACACGGGCGCTCTTTCCGGAAAAAAGAGTAAGACCTGAAATGTCGCCAGACTCGGCGTACATTTCGACGGGCTGCGAATCCGAACCGTGAAGCAAGCCTGGAGCATGCAACGCCTGCTCGGTCTGAAGCACGCCGAACGTGCCCGTCGAGGACCCCGACTCGTCGAACGATGTGCTCAGAGCGTTGAGCGCGTCCGTCGCGGTGCCGAGCCACTCGTTGCGGCCCGAGGTGTTCGTCGCCGTAAATCCATAGGAAAGGGGCGCCAGGGTTCCCGGGATGCTCGCCGGGGCTGCGTCCGAAAGGTTTAGAGCGCTTGATCCCCATTGGGATTGAAATTCCTGCTGGTTTGCCGAGTTGGGCTGCAGTCCGTTGATCGAACCCTCGGCCATGAGGGCCAGCTCTCCCCTGGGCGCAGGCGAAAGCGTCCAGGATCCGACCAGGTTGATATCTCCGGTCGCGGCGCTCGCATACAAGGAACCCGGCATAAGATCGAACAGACTCGCAAAGGGCGCCACGTCGGTTTCGACAATTCCGAGCCAGGGCTCCGAGGTCGCGGCAAAGGACCCGGTCGTCGTTGCAAGATACATGTCATTGTACCAGTCGGCCAGCGATCCGGCGCCGCCGGATCCCGAGGAGTCGGCATCCGGACTTCCCTTGAGGGTAACGTTTCCGGCAAGCGAACTCACGATGACTGCATCGCTTGTGGCGAATGTGGAAAAATAGGTCTTGTCAAAGATGCCGTTGCCCGAGGACTGGGGTAGGAGGAAGGGATTTGCGACCGGCCCCAATAGGACGCTTCCAGTGGCAGCCACGTCAAAACTGCCCTGCCCCAGGAACAGGGTCGTAGGCAGCCACGAGTTCGGGTTGGCCGCAAGTTGTGGCGAAGCGATCCGTTTCATCGCGGTCGCAGATGTCCGAGTGGAGTTTGTGTGGATGCTTCCGCCAGCCAAGAGCGTGCCATGGCCGCGTTCGACGTAATAGACTCCCCCGTCAATGTCCTCACCGGCCGTAACGACCAGGTCTCCGCCACCCAGTTCCAAAACGGATTGGTCGGCTGCCAAGGTGTCGATGCCTGTGCCATTGGCGGCCGGAGACTGGCTCGATGTGCGCTCGTTCGTCGGCACGGCCGCATCCACATTACTGATGTTGCCACCCGCCTGGAGTGTCACATTTCCGCCTCCAAGAGCGCCCAGTCCTTCGAAGTATCTGTAGTAATCGCTCCACCAGGAAGTTGAGGCGGCGCCCGGGTCGCTATTCGGCGACGGTGTGCCAAATCCCCCTGTTTGGGGATCAATCCATCCGCGGCGGTACAGCCAGCTGTCCGGCAATTCAAGCGAGGAATCCTCGGCTCCCACCGACGTCAGATGCTCGATATTGCCCTGGGCGACAATCGTCACGTCGCCTCCGCCCGAGGTGTATTGGGCCAGATCGGCGTTCGAGCTTACCATCGGAACATCGAAATTCGCCATGGGATCGGTTTGGGTTCCGGACGTATAGATCGTCGCAAGATTGTTTTGAATCTGCACGTTGCCGGCCGCATAGATCCCGATCGACCCGGTTCCCGTCCGGATCGTCTCGTAGTATTCGGGCACAAGTTTCTGGATGCTCTTCAAAAGGGAGTTGCTCGATAGCGCTGGCGAGTTCTGCCCCAAGAGGACGGACCCGGGATTGTTTGCGCCCAGGGCGGCTTCGGGCAGCACACGGCGGGGGTCTGCGGCGGTGATATCGGCTCCTGAGACCAGCTGGAATGACCATGATTGGCTGCCTGCAGGGAGCAGGATGGCCTGCCAGAGGGAATAATTTGTGAATCCGTCATAACCGGCAAAGGCGTCGTTCAGCGAGCCGTACGTCTGATTTGCGGCGTCATAGCCAAGCGCCACGTCTCCTTGCGCGCGCAGGGTCAGGTATCCCGGCTGGTTCAAACCGGGGCCAAAGCGGTAGAGCATTCCGGTGAGATCCCAGTTGCCTGCCAGCGCCGGGTTGCCGTCGGTGTTGTAGTTCCCATCACCTGTGTAAACAGCTCCTGCGGCAAAGTCCCAAACATTCGTGAGAGTCAGGTTTCCCGAAGCATTTACGATTTCCGCCCCGGGCCGCACGTTGAGAAAGGTGGCAATGCCCGGGTGCCCGGCCGCGAGGGCATTTGTGATGACATCCGTGTTGCCGGTCACGGGTGTCGTGCTGCCATCTGGGTTGAGCAGCAGGCCTCCGGCAAAGCCGGCTCCATTGTTCTGAACCTCCTCCTCGACGCCGGCCGTGATCGCTCCACCCGTGCCCGAAAGATCAAACACTTGGAGCCCCTCGGCTACAACGCTCAGGCTTGCCTCTCCGTACAGCGCGCTCGCACCGCCATACATGGCGCCAGGCCCGTTTTCGATGGTGCCTCCAATCGGGTTGATCTGCACGTCGACGGGGTTGCCGCCCGAGCCGACTTGGGGGGCTACCAGCCGCAGGGTCCCGATCGAGTAATAGGGGGTGAGATCGGTGATGTTCGTCCCGACGACCTCGACAGGCGTTCCCGCCTGAAGACGGGACGGAAGGCTTAGCGGTATGGAGCCGCCGGATCCGCCGGCATAGGCGAGTGTGCCCGCGCCGCCGAGAGACACGGTGCTGCCGGGCAGGAGCGTGGTTATGAAAGGACTCGATGGGGTCCCGGAAAAGACGCTGCTTGCTCCTGCCGCCGTTGTGATCATGCCATTCGCAGTGATCGCGATCTGGTCATTCCCAGGAGTCCCGCTCGGGAAGTAAACCCCGATCGACGCCGGAATCGAAATGGCCCCCGGTGCAGCATGGTTTGCCCCGGCTCCGCCCGGGTTCAGTTCGAGTGGGTGGTCGTCAACTATGGAGAGGTCGATCGTGGACCCCGGGAGTATGTCGACAACCGCTGAACCTGCACCGTATGCACCATTCGACCCACGGACGCCGGTCTGGGCGGCTGCTGGGCCGCCCGTATAACTTCCAGCCTCCAGCGTGATCGAGCCGCCCTCTCCGGCGTCGTTGAAGTTCTGGCCGCGAACGGACAACTCGGATCCGCTTTCCAGCGTCACGCTACCGGCCGCGTCGAGCTCGATCGCCCCACCCGTCGCCCCCGACGCATTGATGTATCCCTGACCGGTCACGTCAATGGATCCCTTGTCGGCCGACAGGTTGAATGTGGCGGCCTTGACCATTCCATCCACAGCGACGTCGCCGGTTCGCACGCGAATCGTCTGGGATTGCGAAAAGCCACCTGCAAAGAGAGCGCTCTCCAGGGGAGAAAGGGACGAGGTCGGGAGGCCGTTCGCCACGCCAAGACTGGAAACGTCCAAAGTGAAGACTCCCCCGTGGCCATTCCCTGCATCCAAGGTCGGAACCGACTCGTGGCCCAGGTCCGACGCGACCAAGAACGTACCGCTGGGCGCGCTGACAGAAAGGCTTCCGGCGCCGCCCCCTCCGGATTGGGCCGCGACATTGAGAGCGCCTCCCTCCAAAACGCTCACGTTGCCACTGTCCGAGATCAGGTTGATCTGCCCTCCATTGGTATAGGAGTAGGCATCGTTGAATGTTTCCTGCACGCCCCCGACGTCGAGAGACCCTCCGAGGGTCAGGCTTCCTCCGGTCGATTCAGAGCCGGTCGCACGCAAGGTAAGGCTGCCGCTGGGCAGCACGATGTTACCGTCGGCCACGACCGCGGACCCCTTCAGGACAAGGGTCGCGCCCAAACCGCCCGTGACCGTCGCGGCGCTGCCGACAGGGTCGTCCAATTCAAGTCTTCCGCCGGCTGAGATTGTTTCGCTTGCCGCGGCGGTTCCTGTCAGGACAGGAGTTGTAATTGTCAGGCCGCCGGCCGTCGTCAGGCTGCCGGACCCGCTGGCCAGCACCCCTCCCGATGCGGCCAGGTTCACGTTCGCAAACTGGTCGATGGCGAGCGGACTGTTTCCCAAGTCAATCGTCACCGCGTCAAACGCGAGTGTCCCGTTTGGCGCCGCCGCGGCTGCGGCGCCCAAATCCGTCCCATTCGGGCTGTCGTCCAGCGTTATTGTCTTCGCCGAAAAGGTCACTTGCCCGTTGGTCCCGGCACTGAATCCGCGGATTTCTGCCGCGTGTAATGCTATGTTTGTGAATCCCGGAGTTCCGACCTGGCCGGCGCCATAGGTATCGATTGAACTGTAGCTGAGAAGCGAAAGTGCCGTTGCGCCCGACTGGAGGGTGGATAGCGTTGCACCCGTAAGTACAAGGCTCCCTGAGGGTGCCAGGCTTTCGAGCGTGCTGTCGAGAACCAGGCTAATCTGTCCGCTGCTAAGCGAGACTCCGCCGGTCAAGACAGCGGTGGGATCCACGATCGTTCTCGCCGTCGAGTCGACCGTCACACTCCCTCCAGAAAGAATGACATCCTGACCGATTTGAATCACAGGTGCCGTTGAAAATGCCACGCCAACCCGCGTGCTCGCCGCTGAAGGGTCACTGCTCACCCGGAGGAGTGTCCCATCGCCCACGGTGGCAGGTATTGCGCCACCCGTGCCCGCCGCCGAAATCGTCCCGGGACCGGAGAGCGTGATTGTGCTTCCGGACGCCAGCGTAACGGCGTTGTTCTTGGTAAGGGGCTCCACGGTGCCGTCGGAGAGCGTGATCGTCGCAGCAACGCTGGAGGAAATGGTGTCGCCGGCCAGCGTACCCAGCGGGAAACTGACAGCGGTTCCTCCGCGGCTCAAATCGATGGCGCCTGACGAAAAGGAACCCGGCTCCAATTGAAGCGAATCCATTATCTGCAGGCTTTCCGCGGGCGCCGCCGGCGTGCCTACGGCCTCAACCTCGGCCCCCGGGGCAAGCGTGAGGCTTCCATTTGAAACCAGGATGAGGTCCGACCCGGTCAGGGGATCGCCCGCATTGCTCACGGTAAGGTTTCCCGTCGTGACGGTCACGGAAGTTCCGTTTGCTCCCGGTGATGTCGTTCCGCCGATCAGCAAGCTGCTCGCACCCAAATTGGAAAGTTCTGTCGAACTCAAATACAACGTGCCGGCTTGGGAGCCCGATCCCGTGGCGTTGATGACGATATTCTCCGGACTACTGAGGTCGACAAAACCTCCCTCGCCGCCGGCCGCCGGTCGGGCCGTGACCGCCCCCTGCAGCGCGAGCGACCCCGTAGCGGAAATGTCAAGGACTCCCCCGTCGGCCGGCAGGGTCAGGCCCGCCGATGCCGTGGCCTGACCGCCGGTTCCAAAAAAGGCGTTTGCAGAGTAATCTGCGTACTCCGCCCTGCTCCGGACCACGGTGGATGGTGCGGCGTCGAACTCGGTGTACAGGGGCCTGGATGGATCAAAGGCGTTGAACATGGAGCCAAAGACAACCGAAGACCCGTCTGGCTGGACGGCGGGTTGCGCCGAAAACGCCGCTCCGCCGGTCATGGGCGTCACGAGGTAGGCCCCGGGCAAGAGGGCATACCGGGCCGGAAGAAGCGTGTACGTTTGCACGCCGCTTCCATTGTTCAAATTGAGACGGATCTGCTCGCCCACCCCGAGGTTGGCGGACCCGTTGCCTCCAATGCTGGCGTACCCGAGGTCGCCGCTGGCGTAGTTGATCACAGCACTATTGGTCGGGGTCGGGTTGAAGCCCGCATCGGGCGCGTAGACCGCCTGAAATCCTGGGATCACGGCAAAGCTTCCTGACGACGCGGACAGGATGTCATTGGTCCCCCCCGAGCCCGGGTCGAACTGATAGGCGTATAGGTCGCCGCCCCCGCTCGTGTCGACCACAGATCCGGGACTTACCGCAACCGAAACGGCAGAGAGTGCGATGGACTTTTCCGGCAGGCCCGTGCTGGTGATGTCGGTACCGCTCGGGTCGATCCAAGATGTCCCGTTATAAACAAGACCGTATGGGATTGGAAGTGTTTGACCGGTCGCCGTGGTGACCGCCGCACTGGAGACCGAGGTGACGCTGCTTCCCCCCAACGTCAAGGCCTGCGTGGAATCGTAGGGAGCATCTGTAACGGGATCGATCGGAATCGGCCCGCTTCCCTCCAAGCCGAGGTTGATGGTCCCCGCCGGAGCGCGCAGGACCCCGTCCTGGATTATTTCGGCCGCATAGATGTTCAGGGTCGATCCGGACGAAAACGGCATCGGCCGGCTGCCGGACCCGACGATAGTCACCGACCCCGGGTGGGCTGCAAAACCCTGGGGGTCGCCCGCCAGATGGTAATCGTAGGCCGCAATCGTGAAGGTCTCCCCGGTTGGCGCATACACCTGTCCGGCGGTGAGCGTCAGGTTCCCGGCCAAGTCCATGTCACCAAAACCACGGACGTCGCCGCCTGCGGCCAAAAAGCTGACTTGCCCGATATTCTGAAGGGATAGGTTGCCGACGTCGATCAACCCGGGGTCGCCGGTGGACCCTGCGGTAACGGCAAGGCTCCCTGCGCCACTGGCCGGCGGAATGTACGTTGCCTTGTCGTCAATGTCCACAAAGGGGCTCGGCTCCTCGGCTGGCGTAACCGGAGCCAGGTAGGATTGTCCCAGTGCGACATAAGGCGCACGCAGATTCACGGTGCCGTTGGCCAATAGTACGCCACTAGACCCCACCGTGAGGCTCTCGGCCGCCGAGATTGTAACCGCCCCTTGAAAGCTTACAGTTCCGTTCAGCCCGAGTGAGGCAAACCCTCCGCTGGAAAACGTGTTTGCGGCAAAATACCCGAGCGACGGAATAGGGACTCCCTCCGAGTCGACCACCGCATGCCCAATTGCCGTTTGGTTGGCTGTGTAGAATGGCGCCGGGATGGTCGGCCCCTCCTGTGTCACCACAAGATCCGTGTTAAGCGGAGTCAGCGGGTTCAGGGTGCCCGACGAGATTGAAAGCGCCCCCCCCACCGCTGTGGTTCCGCCGGCGCTTCCCAGCAGGGCGGCGTCGACAAAAAGCTCCTGTCCGCCCGAAAAGGAAATGCTCCCGCCATTGCTGGCCACAATCGTCGGTACTAGCGCAAACGGAAGCGTTACGGTTCCTGGAGAAAGCGCCCCGCCGCTGAGCATGGGGTTTAGGTAGAGTAGCCCTCCCGGATCCCTGGTATCGCTCCAACCCGACACGTCCAAACGCGAACCCGACTCGGCCACAATATCTCCGGCCACTTTGATTGTTCCCCCGGCGAGCACGGAGCCTGTCTCAACATATCCTGGATTCCCCGGGTAGTCGCTTGCGGCATCCTCTGTCAAAACCGTTGTACCCGCAGTGGAAAGATAGCTGTCGGGGCCCAGGTCAACGGTCGGCAGAGCCACCGTCTGGCCCGCCTGGCCTGCAAAGTCGGCAGTTGAATCCTTGTCGCCCTGTATGAGGATGGATCCGCCCGGAGCGATAATGCTCCCCAGTTCTGCAACAGTCGATCCATGTACCGTCACAGAGCTGCCCGGATCCGCACTGATGGAGGCCCCGGTGCCGATGACGATGTCGCCTCGTGCCAGGAGCGCGCCCAGTCCAGTCTGGCTAGGATCGTTCGTGTTCGATGCCAATAGCGTAAGGCTCACCGGAGTGTCTTGAAATGCCAGAGGGAGATAATATGTCGTCGCGACTCCGGACGACTCCGGGACCATCTCCATCTTTTCCACCCGTGGGACAATCTTCGTTCCGGGAGCAATGTAGACAGCGGTGTCGAAAAGAGTGTTGCCGTCCGAGTCGGTTAGTTTCGCCCCGCTTGCATCCGTCTCCGCACGGCCCCTTCCTTGAAGTGTAAACTGGCTGAAGCCCCCGGAGTCAAAAAACACAGGCGCCAGCAGCAGCGTTCCGGCGGCCGGCAATGTTGCCGCCGACCCCACTTGAATCAATGGAGCCTCAAGTGCAAGTGATCCCCCCGAACTGCCCGAGAATCCCTGAAAGAGCTGCTGGCCGGGCATGAGTCCCGTCGTATCTGCTGCGTCGAACGTCAAACCACCCCCAAGAATGGACGCTGTGGCCGGATCTGCGCCCGTGCTGATCGAGATGGCCCCGGCACCACCGTAGGTGATTGCGCCGTTGGCACCAATTTTGGCCCCTCCGTCGACATTCAGGATGGCGCCTGGGCGAATCGTGACGTTGGGTGCAGCGACTTGGATCGATCCACCTTGCGTTATGAAGACCTCATCCACCGGAGCCGAACCCGACAGGTCGTTGACGAACAATCCGGCCGTGCTCAGAGTGACTCCGCCCGCAACCGTAAGATTTCCACGCGCCGGGTCATAGACAGGTATAGGGTTTCCCGGGCCGATCGAATAGGATGAATGGGGCGAAAAGTCGTAGGCATTGAACGCCAATTGGCCCCCCGGAGCAGAAACGCTTCCAAGGACTTCGATGTCCTCCGCTGCCAAGGTGAGCTCCCCCCCGGGTGCGGTCTCCAGCGTCAGATTCCCGGCAGCGCCCTCAGCCGCGCCCACGGTAATGGTCCCGTAGAGGAGATCCGGCTGGTTTGTCTTCGGGTCGATAGGAACGATGACGGCATCAGCCGAATTTACCTGTGCATTGTCAGCGCTGTCGTCGATTGATAGCGTGCCAAAGCCGGCATAATCACCGGCCCTGGCGTCCACGAGTCCAGACGATAGAACGAGAGCGCGGGGGTCCGCAGGGACCGCAGACCCGCTCGGTTGGATGTAAATGTCCGGCGGGGCCGGCGAGTACCACCCGAAGGCCCGAGTGTCCCCGGGCACCTCATACTGCCCTTCAAAGACCAGAGAAAGCGTTCCGGGCATTGGAACACTGTCGAGTTCCCAGATTCGCGGATCAATGCCGGCGGCTGTCACCATTCCAAGCAAGGGGGATGCATAGGGAATAAATGGATTGGTCTGCCTGGGGCCTGCAACAGAGTTGCCATAGAGGGCCCCGGCCAGCGTCATCACAGGCGCAGTGACCGACAGCGAGCCGGCATTGCCGCCTTCGACGTATCCTGGTTCGTACACTGCGAGCGGAACCGGGTTGTTTGTCGTCTGGGTGACACCCCACTTCGCATCCATCGTGGTGTTCGTGCCCGTATAGATCCCCAGGTAAACCTGATCCGGCGTCGCCGCGGAAATGTTGATGATCTGACCGTTGCTTGCGACCAGATTGGTCGTCTGGACGTAGCCCCCCTGATAGTTGATCCACCCGCCCGAGACACCGATAGTCGAGCCGCTTTGCAGCGCCACCGACCCGCCTGCGTTGAGTACTACCGACCCGCCTTCCGTGGTCAATTCGCCTACCGTCCTTTGAATGAGCCCTGTGTAGCCCGACGTCTCGGCCAGCGGCGTCCCGACCCAGGGCTGCCCCTCGAAGATGCCCGTGTCCCTTATGTCGAACTGAATCGTCTGCCCGAGAAGCGGTCCGCTTCGCTGCAAGGGCGAATTTGCCAACTCGGTCGTGGTCAGCGCCTCCGAAACAATGTTTTCCTGGACGGAGGCACTCACATTCTCCGATCCTGAAACGTCGATGGCTGCCCCGGAACCAACCTCGACTGAGCCCTTGTCAAAGACAAACTGCTCAACCGAGCCGATGAGGGGAATTCCTGTGCCGGGATCGAGCCCGCCCGTCGTGAAGCGCCAGTCGCCCGCCGAGACCGTGACCGTACCGGCGGGTGCGAGGAGTACCGCACCCGGGTTCAAGGCATCGCTACCAAGCAAGCTGACGGTCGATCCCCGTACACTTACCTGCGAGGCCAGTGCGAGCGTGGTTCCCACGATCGTGCTCGTATCACTCCACTCCGGCAGGACATCCGTCACACTGCCGGGCCCGAGAACCACCGGGCCCGTGCCCTGAAGGAAAAACGGCGGCTCATTTGCCTCGCCGCCGCTACTGACCGCGTTGTAACTTGCATTGAGGTCGATCCGACCGTTGTAGCTCACCGAGGTGTCGCTGTAGATGAGTCCCAGTTGATTGACGGTCGATCCCGCCATCGTGACATCCGAGCGCGGCGCATAGATGAGGCCGGTCGCTCCGTTGGTCGCAGTCCCTGCGGCAGGGGGATTCGTGAGCGTCGGGTCGACCGTCGCTCCCACGTACACGTCGAGGCCGCGGAGGCTTGGATCGCTGCTGGAATGCGCGGCCAGCCCGACCTGAAGTCCTGCCGCCAGAATCGCCTGGCCGTCGGGTGTCGTGATCGTGCCGCCATTCGTGACATTGGGGCCGATAAGAACAATCTTGCCGCCGACATTCTTGGCTGAATCCGGGGCCGTTAGGCTGGCTCCCGCTTGGATGGTCACATCCCCATACTGAGTGCCTACGTTTCCGCTGCCATTGCCCGCATAGGGCGTCTGAGCGGGTGCCACGCCGCTGACCGGGACCGACGGATCGAACGCCGGGGTGGGTCCGTTGCTTCCCGAGGCAAGCGGCATCGCGGAAAACAGGAATTGGTCATCCGGATTGTTGAGGAGCCCGCGCTGGATCAGGTTGGGGTTGATCGGCAGGGAGGAAGCCACAAGGGCTCCCACATTTACCTGGGACGAACCGCCAAATAGGATCCCGTTTGCATTGATGACGTAGACCTGCCCTCCGACTCCTGATCCATTCGACGTGGTCAAGGCTCCCAAGATCTGGGAGGGCCGGCCGGAGGGATCCCGTACAAAATTGAAGGCGACCCAATCCGCCGCGTTTGCTCCACCGGCACTTTGATCGAAATTGAGCGTTGTGTTCCTGCCTAGGTCGAAGGTTTGCCATTGAAGCAGGGCCTGCTGCTGGGTTTGCGTGATGGAGATTTGGTTTGGATTCGAGGCAGCGGGGGTCGGGGCGCCTGCCCCAAGCCAAAGCGTCGGAGCCCCGTTCGCGTCGACTGCAATCCTCAAACCCGGTCCGGCGGGAGCCGAGCCGGTTCCGGATGTTTGAGGCGCCGCAAGGCCATCCGGAACATCGGGCAAAGTCTGCCCAGGTGCATTGGGATTATTGCCCAGATTGTTGGGGCCTGCCGCTGCCGCCGCGGCATTCTGGGCCGCAACCTGCATCGCCTGCACTGCCTGCAGGGCCGCCGCCGAGCGATTGAGCCAGGTTTGGGCGCTTAGTACACCCGGGGAGGTCGCGGGGGCGCTTCCATATGGAGAGGTTCCACCCGCTGCCGAAGACGCCGCTCCAGCCGGCGCGGCCGACCCTTTCGTCGGCCAATGAAACGCCCCGCCGGCAAGAGCCGGAACGGCGGGCAGCATCAAGGCCGCGGCGCAGAGCGCGGTCAGGAAAGCGGCCGGTTTGGCCTGCTGGAGGGAGGGCCGGGACATGGCGGATTGAATGCTGCTGCGACCCCACGGCGAAAGCCCGCACCGGGGCGGGAAAAGGCCGTGCGATGGCTCGCTGCCTTCAAAAGGAATGATCTGCGGGACGGCCTTTCAAGTGCAGTCGCGACCTGCGCAGAATTGTAACAAAGTTATTGCGGTGGGCCCCGGTTACTGCGCCTGCCTATTTGCTCGGCGGCCGCCTTGAGCCGCTCCCGCTCAGCCAGGTCGGCCCTTAATAGGGCGGCCTGTGCGGCCGGCGAAAGTCTGGAGCGAACCTCCAGACTGAATTCGGCGCTGATCGGGCCGGAGGCCCGATCGCCCCGAGCGGGGCCTGCCTCTGTCCATTGAAGGCCTTCTCCCGGTCTTTGACCGTCCGAGACGACCTTGGACTCACGCAATGCCAGGGTCAGCGGCAGATCCCCAACCCGGGCAACAGTCACGGTCTCGCGGGCGGGGTCCGCGGTAGTAATGGTGAAACCAGGTCCCTCCTCGTTCTGCGCGACCCAAACACCCTTCCCTCTCTTGGAGTCGTAGACGCAGTATCGGTAACCTTCGTCTGTCGACATAATTCCCCGGAGCTCAAGCTCGGTGGATCCTTCCGGTGCCGGACTCATGGAGTGGCCCCCCGGCGCGACAAAAGGGGAATCCACGGATAGGACCGCGGAGCCATCCTCGGCGCGGGCTGCGGGGCAGAGAAAGGACCCCTCTTGGACAAGGGTCGCAGCAAACAACGGCAGCAAACAAAGGATCTGCCTCCGTATTCGACGTCTCGGCATGGTCTCCACGCGGCTATTCATTCCGGGTATTCTGGCGCTCGCAGCCCGACCGTCGACAACCCGCATTGAAAAAAGACGGCGGCCAGCCCGATGGGGCCAGACCGCCGTCGAAACAGGCTGGAATTCGCGGCTTCAGCCAATCAAACCAATTCGCCCATGGCTGCAGACTGCGAACGGCGACGGAGCAATGCGAAGCCGATTGCGCATGCCCCAAGGATGGCCGCGTACGTCGACGGCTCGGGAATCGCCTGATATGAGGTGAATGTGAGCCCTGTGCTGCTCAATGTGAAGGTTCCGAGGTCAACCGTAGCGGCACCAGTGTGGGCATCGGTCGGCTGCAGCTCGTAGAGCTCCAGAGTCGTCGAGCCACTCCCGGCCGCCGCGGTGTTCCCAAGAATCGCGCCCTCGCTGAAGTTGAAATCCTGCGCGCTGCCAGCCAGGAACGTGAAGGATGTTGAGTTGCCTTTCGCTTCGGTTACGGCGTCCGAACTGCCACCGCCAACCGGGGTCTGGCCTGAGGCGTTCTGGGTCATACCGTCAATGCTGTTAGACAGATGGGACTGGGTGCTCTGCGCGACCGAGGAGAGGGCCGAGCCGGCTGAGGTCAGCCATAGCGTCTTGATCGCCTCGCTTCCCGGCCCACCGCCGGCGCCATTGCCGCCAACCACACCCCAATACGTGGTCGACGTGTAGGCATTGCTGCCAAAAACCCCGGTGAACGTGGCCGGAACGTAGGCGCCAACCGTGTAGGTAGTGCCCGGCGTTAGAGCGCCCCCACTCTGCGTGGTGTTCTCGCTCGCGAGAGCATTGGTGGTCGAGTAATAGTCGCTCGCTGGTCCCACGTCGACGAGCAGCTCGCTCGTGACCGAGCTGTTCGTGAATCCGAGGATCAGGTCGCCGTCACTATTGCCACCGGAGTCGGCGTTGCTGATTCCACCGATGTCCGGGATCGACTGGGCATTGGCCGCCAAGGCAATCGCACCTGCGATCCCCGCGGCGAATAGAAGTCTTGTGATTTTCATAAGGATTGCGGTGTTGCCCGCGTGTTTGATTTGAATCTTGGGTTTGTCAACGCGCGCTGTGATCCGATGTTTACTGCGGCGCGATGCCAGCATTGAACCCGCGATTGATTACGAGGTCCGTGAACTTGACGCCGGTGGGCGAAAGGGTGGACGTGGGGGTCGAATAGATCTGGTCGGCCAAGGCATCGGCAGCGGTCTTGTTGCTGCCGATCGCCACTTGGGAGCCGGTGGCGGAAGTAAGGTAGTAGCAATGCTCGAAGTTCCAAGGGGTGTATTCGCCGGCCGCAATGTTCGCCGTGCTTCCGGAGTTGTAGCTCACACCGTTGTAGGACAAGGCATGGCCGCCGCCGGTAATCGCCGTGGCGGCGTCGGAGCACCCGAGACAGGACACGATATAGACCGTGCTTGTACCTGCGACAAAGTTCGAGGGCGCACCCGATACGGACCAACCCGTGGTGCTGACCGGGTTCAGGCACTTCAAGACATTTGCCACGTCGCCGCCGCCGGTGTACCCGGAATGTCCCGTGGTGTGCCAGTTAAGCGAATTCTCCGTGTTCAGTGGCCAGTTCTGGGGCCAGGGCTTGAATCCCGTCACTCCCGTTCCCTGGACAATGGTGGATCCGTTGGTTGTCGGGTACCCGCCCGAGTAGCCGGTGCTGGTGCCAGACTGCTGGATCATGAATTGCTCACAAGACTGGCCGAGGTTCCATGATCCGGCGAGACCGCCGCTCTGGGACTCGCCGAAGGTCAGTATTCGCGTGCCCGAATCCTCATTACGGCCGATGAAAACCACGAAATTGGCGGAATCGGATGTGTTTCCGGTGAAGAAGCTGAGCGGCTCAATCCCATTGGAGACAAGCGCGGAGGCCTGCTGCGATGTGATGTTCGTGAACGGCACGGTCGCACTGCCGATGTTGCCCAGCACCCACTCAAAGGTGACCAATCCAACCGTGTGCTTGGCACCCGCCGTGACGCCCGCATCCGTCATCGAAGACGACAGGATGGTCGATGCATCCGCGGCGTTGAGTCCCGCCAGGCTGGCCGCGCAGTCCGATGCTTGAGCGTCGGTCATCGTGACATTCGGGGCGACGCTGTTGTAGGTCGGGCTCGAGTCGAGGGTTCCGCCGCCCGTATAGGCCGAGCGGGTGTCGCTCGTGCTGATGAAGTTGTCGCTGGTACCCAAGGCAAGATCCACGACGCCGGAAAGCGAACCGGTCCAATAGTTCCTGAAGAATACCTCGGTGGTTCCGTTGGAAAGATACCCGTGCACGATTGAATGGGTGGCTCCTGAGGCACCGGTGGTCGTGTTGAAGGACTTTCCGGACTCCACGTAGGCCACATCCGGCACTCCGGTGCCCAGATTGGATCCCACGTGGCTCGCGGCCGCGACCTCAGCCTCGGTCACAAAGTTTCTGAAGGCGGTCGAACCGACGATGTTGATGGTTTCCTGAGCCGAGCCGATGGAGGCAAGGCCAAGCGCGAGCGCGCCCACGGCGATGGTCTTAATAAGCGTTTTCATTTTTCCTGGGGATACTTTGGTTGGTTCTGAGGATTGGGAGAATGTACAGGGTCCGCTGCTCGATGGTCTCGCTACACCCCGGTACGGAGCCGAAGGTAATGGCCGAGTGTTACGTTCATGCGTTCGTTTGTGTGACCAAATGGAAACGTTTTGGCCGAATCCGAGGGCCCCGACGGCGGGACGCCGGGGTCAACACTTGGGGAATCAGACAGGGGCGAATCCGCGAACATGCACGCGAACCGTGACGGGGATGCTCTGCGCCCGTCAAGCCGCGCGGCTATTCCACATTGAACTGTTACCTGCCCGTCACCTTTCCGTAACAATGGGCCTTTCCCATCCAATAGAGGCTCCTTCTCCGCACCCGGGAGGGCGGATCGAATGTATCCATTTTCTAGATACTATCTCCAGCGTCCTCCTCGTCGAGTCCCAGCCAGCGACGCCAGTTATTGCCGCTGAACAGCGGCAAAAGGCAAAAGAGGCCGACGCAGGTGAGCCCGAGCACGGCGAATCCAGTGCCGTCGTGGAGCGGGCCCTCGATCGCGTCGCTCCCGTAGGCGTAGGCCCAGGCCGTCAGGAAAAGGCTGCGCAGCAGGTTTGTGAAAAAGGCAAGGCCCATGGCCGCGACGACGAGCAGGACCTTCTTCCAGAGGCGATCCAGGAAAACTGCCGCGAGGAAGGATCCGGCAAACAGGCAGCCAGTGAGGGACCGGATCCCGGAGCAGGCATCGGCCACTCCCACCTGCCCGTGGGGAAGCACGAGGACGTTGCCTTCCCGCACAAGCGTGTACCCAAGCAGGTTGAACACCGTGAAGACGACGGCTACGACTTTCTGAAGCAGGAAAAGGCTCACGGCGTTCTCGATGGCTGAGGCCAAAGGCGCAGAAAGGACCCAGATGAGCGCGGGAAAAAGGAACAGGGCGGAGACCCTGAGACGGGCGTCTGAGCGAAGGGATGCCAGGACGCCCATGTCGGCGGATGCGCCCCGGCCGTCCGCTATGGAGGCCGAACGAACGCAGCCATCCGGTGCATTGAAGTAGATCATCCCCAACAGCACGCCGGAAAACCCGATTGCGAGGGCAAGCGATCCGGGCTGGGTGACCCCGGAGGCCGCCCGGTAGGCCGCCCCGAGAAGAAAGAATGCAAGCCCCGTCCCGAAGCACAGCGCCGCCGCCGCGGACACCGCTGCGCGAAGCCAGCCAGGAAGCGGACTCCTCCCCGCCCCCTGGAACAATGCCCGAAGGGCCGCCCACCGGTCGGCAACCAAGTACACCACAAATACCGGCACGAGCCACCCAAAGGCGTAGTCGGGCTTGAGCCGCCACCAGTGCTGCTGATCGACGGCAAGGAAGATCACAAATCCGAGCGCGATCGCAAGGGCACCGAGAAACCGGCTTGGAAAGCCCTGGCGGATCCGATGAAGAAACAGGGGCATGCTCGGGTTAATCAACCGGACACAATCAACCCGGCAAGGTGAATCCGCAAAACGCTCTCGACCGTTCGTCGTGCCACGACTCTACTCGCAAGCGTGGCCGAGTCCCCGATGCCATTCTTGCCGGAAAGGCGGCCGGTTCACCCGCTGGAAACTGCGCTGGTCTGGGTCGTCGCCATGAACCTTTGCCTGCTTCCCTGGGCGCTGGGAGATATGCATGCGTGGAGCCAGATTCTGGGCCTTGGGGTATCGGCAGGCGCCTTGATCCTGTCCCAATGGCCGAGGGCATGGAACGACGAATCATCGGAAAGTCTGCCCCCCTTTGCCCGGCTCATCCGTTTTCCGGTATTCTGGGCCGGCCTTGTCCTGCTGGGCTACGTGGCGGTGCAGGGCCTTAACCCCGCCTGGCATTACGCCACCGATGGCCGATCGTGGTGGATCGAGCCCAGGGCTCACCTGGCCTGGCTGCCCTCGGGAATCGATGCGCCATTTTCGATCTCAAACCCCTGGCGGGCACTGGTGGTCTACGGAACCGTCTGGTGCCTCGTGTGCGCGACCTGGTCCGGTTTTCTCCGACGGCACAGTTGGCGGATCTTGAGCGGAATCCTGGTCGGCAACGCCGCCCTCGTTGCACTTCTCGGGTTCTTGGAGAAGCTCGCAGGGGCAGAACGGATTTTTTGGACCTTCGCTGCCCATGGAGGCTATTTCGTCGCCAGCTTCATCTACCGCAACCACGCGGGCGCATATTTCAACCTCCTGACGGCGCTCGCGGCCGGCGTTGCCTGGTGGCACTTGCGGCGCGCCCAGCGCCGCTTGGAAGGACCGGGAGCGGGTGTCGTCTTCGGGTTCCTGGCCTTTTGGCTCGGAGCGATTGTGATCTATTCGTTTTCCCGCACCTCCATATTCCTGCTTCTGTCCTTCACCCTCCTTGTTGGGGTGGGTTTCGCCGTCCATCTGGCGACGGGCAGGCGGCAGGGCTTGCGGCGCGCTGAGGCAACACTCCTGATCCTCGCGCTCGTGGGGATTGCGTCCATTCCGGTTGTCACGCTCGAGACAGAGGGAATTTGGGAGCGCTTTGCGGCATTTGCGGCCGATCCTGGCGCCTCACTTGCGGACCGTGCCATGGCGCGGAAGGCGGCCGGCGAGATGCGGCGGGAGCGGCCCCTACTCGGCTGGGGGGCGGGATGCTTCCGCTATGGCTTCCCGAATTACACAAGGTGGCACCCTGAAATCGACCATACGGCCGGAAGCCGCGTGCGCGCGTACTGGGAGCATGCACACGACGACTGGCTGGAGTTTCCCGTTGAATTGGGCGAGCTTGGGATGCTGCCCATCGGGTTCGTGTTCGGATGGGGAACGATCCAGCTGGTGCGCCGCCGATTCTGGAACCATCCGGTTTCGTTCTGCTCGGTGCTTGGATGCCTGCTGCTCCTGACGCATGCGGGGTTCGACTTTGTGTTCCAGAACCCGGCCATACTGATAACTTCCTGCGTGTTGTTCTTTGGGGCGATTCGTTGGGCGGAGCTTGAGGGGACGGTTCCAACGAAAAGGATTAAGTCGGCGAACCGGTCCGGGTTCCAAAACTGAGTCCGTGGTCTGCCCGGACGCGCGAGCCGCGCGTCCCTACCTCCAAAAACGGGCCGAGCTGCTACGGCTTACTGAGCTGGTCGGCGAGTTCCTGAAAGCCGAAACTGCGGAAGACGTCCCCAATCATCCGGCGCCTGTGCAGGTCCTTGGCAGTCTCGCCGCGGATCTGGTCGACGATCGGCGCAGCATCCGACTTTCGTCCGTTTCCCCAAGCGACCATGGCCGCGACGTAGGACGCGGGAACGAGCTGCGCCGTATTGTGGCTGGAAAGCTCGTGCCACACCTGGTCGGCCTCCGCCATGTCCCCGGCCTTCACGAGGCTGCTTGCATAGTAGATCGCAAAGGGGAATCCGGTGAGATTCTCCTGCAGGGAATTCTGGTAGAGGAGGAAGGCGAGGTCGGTCCAGCCTTTCGAGGCTGCCATGCTCGCCAGCTGGCCGAGCGCGGCCGGGTCATGTCGGAATTCCGCCAGAAACTGGATGCACTGGGCCGTCCAAACCAGGTTGTCCCGCCCCTTGCGCGAGCCAAACGCCTCAAGCACGCGCAGTTGAGAGTTGGCCAGCTTTGGAAACCCCCTGAGAAACTGCAACGCCGCTTCGCGCGCCTCATCGGTCCGTCCCATGCGAAGCAAAGTTTCAACATAGGCATCCTGGATATTGGGGCCATTGGGCTCCCGTCCCCTCGCCCACTTGAGCCTGTCGAGCGCGAGGTCCTTGAAGCCGAGTTCCCAGTCGATCTGGGAAAGGAGGGGCGTCGCGGCTGGAATTTCCGTCAACCCGGGATAGCGCTTGGCGGCTGCCTCGGCCGCCGCCGCACCTGAAATCTCCAGCACGGCCCTGACTTCGGCCAGCTGAATCGCCCCGGCTGGCCCATCGAGGAGCCGCACGCCGCGCGCGGGATAATCCTGGCGCAGCACCTTGAGGAGATCCTCAAATTGTCCGGTGTCCAGGCAGGTCTGGATGACAGCCGTCTGCAGGCGGGCATCCTTTGCGTCGATCTCGATCCCGGTTCGCAGAACCCGCACAGCCTCCTGGAAGTGGCCGGCCTTGCGCCAGCAGTCAGCCAGGAAAAGCCGCGCATCCAGATTTCTCGGATCCTCGGCCACGGCGGACCGCGCCGAAAGGATGGCCGGTCCATACTCCTTCTTATCCCACAGCCGCTTTGCATCGGCAAAATGAAAGGACGCGAGGGCGGATTCGACTCGCGGGAATCTCCAGGGCATTGCGATGTCGGCCCAATGCACCCCGGGGACGCCGCGTTCGACAGTGTAATAACCCCAGAGCAGCGTGATGCACGAGAAGTAGGCGACCAGGAGAAGGGTCGCTGCAACGGCTAGGATTCGGCGCCAGAAAACCACCAAGCGACGCCCCCCGGGACCCTCGATCGCCACATACTTGCCCCACCACCTTGCCTTTGGCAGGCCCTTCAACGGGGATGTGGACCGACGGAGTCCTTCTGAGCTCATGCCATGTGATTTCAGGCCCGGGGCAGGCGGCGCAAGCTTTTACGGCGCTCCCAGACGTTCCGCCATCTCCACGAAGCCAAAACTGCGGAATATGTCCTCGATCATCCGCCTCGTGTGCTGGTCGGTGTTTGTCTGTCTGCGGATCCGGTCGAGAATCGGCTCTGCGTCCGACCTGCGGCCGTTGCCCCATTCCACCATAGCTGTGACGTAGGACGCCGGCACAATCTCGGGAGCGTTATGAACCGATAGATCGTGCCAGACTTCGTCGGCTGCGGCCATATCTCCAGCCTTGAGGAGACTGCTGGCATAGTAGACTGCGAACGGGAATCCGGCCAGATTCTGCTGAAGCGAATCCTGGTAGAGAACAAACGCCAAGTCGGTCCACCCGTTTGACGCCGCTAGGCTACCCAGTTGGCTCATGGCCGCCGCGTCCCTATGGTATCTTTCAAGGAACCGTATGCATAGGCTGGTCCAGACCGCTCCATCCGTCCCCTTTCGCGACCCATACGCCTCGAGCATGCGCAATTGCGGCGTCGCAAGCCCGGGAAACTCGCCCAGAAAGCGACGGGCCCCATCCTTGGCATCTTTGGTTCGATGCATGCGAAGCAGCGTCTCTATGCGGGCGTCCTGGATATTGAAGTTTTTCGGGTCGCGTTCCAGGGCCCGGCCCAGCCGGTCGAGGGCGATTTCCTTGAGGCCGAGTTCCCAGTCAATCTGCGACAGGGTGGGAGCCGCGGCGGTTACCCCGGCAAGTCCTGGATGCCTTTTGGCGACGAGCTCCGCGGCCGCCGCGCCTGAGATTTCCAGCACTGCCCTCACCTCGGCGAGCTGAAACCCTGGATCAGAACCATCGAGCAGCGGGGCTCCGTGGGAGGGAAAATCCTCCCGCAGCGCCTTGAGCAAGTCCTGGTACAGCCCGGCATCGAGGCAAGTTTGGACGACTGCAAATTGCAGTCGGGAATCTCCTGCGTCTACCTCGATCCCCTTTCGAAGCACCCGGACCGCTTCTTGGAATCGGCCTGCCCGCCGCCAGCAGTCAGCAAGGTACAGGCGTGCCTCGATGTTGCACGGATCCTCCGCAACCGCCGAGCGAGCCGCCAGTATGGCAGCGCCATAGTCCTTCTCCAGCCATAGGCGCTGAGCTTGCTTGTTGTGGAAAGCGGCCAGCGCGGACTCCACCCGCGAGAACCGGCCGGGAACAGCAACGTCGATCCAGTGAACGCCCGGCACCCTGCGGCTGAAGGAATAGTACCCCCACAACAGCGTTGCACAGGACAGGTAACCGACAAATCCGAGCGAGGCAAGAACCGCCAGGATGCGGCGCCAATGAATGACGAAGCGCCGCCCGCCTGGGCTGTTGTCCACCACATATTCTCCCCACCACCTGGGAGGCGGCAGCTCCCGAATCGAGGTGGATGTTCTGGGCCTCTTGGCGCTCACGGCTGGACCCCCGCAGGCGGCCCCTTCGGGGCCGCTCCCGCCTTCTCGTGCGCCTGGAGCACGGCCAGACCGCCCATGAAATCCATGTACCCCAGGTTTGGATTTGCCGGGTAGTCAAAGAACCTGTCCAGCAGGCCGGGGTCGAGGCTCACATCGGTGACTCGCGTTGTCGAGCGAAGCACGCCGCCCACCCACTGTTCCTGCTCAAAGGCAACGTTGATGTTCCCCACTTTTCGGTAATCGCGGAACCTCGTTTCCATTTGCGACCCATCCTTGCGTGTCTTTACCAGAGAAAGCTCGTTGTAGTTCGCTGGATCGATTGTCTCGACCCAGGTCGTACCGTCCTTTTCCGATATCCGGAGCCGCAGGGGCGCCTCGCCGGGTTTGCTCTCAAGCCGCGCCGATGCGCCTCGTTCAGCCATTCCGACAATGGGATCGTCGAATCGGGATGACTCCGCCAATGATTCGGCCGCCCGGCCTGTGATCCTCGTGGCCTGTTTGGCCATGGGCTGACGCCAGCCGGTGTTCCCGTCGTAACCTATGATACCAACAACGAGTCCGTTTTCCACCACATGGATCCGCACCCTATTGGGACGTTTCTTGAAGATGACCAAGTCCCTTTTCACGCCTCCCTCATCCACAGAACCGCGGAAGCAAATGGCCTCCACTCTTTCCGTAACCAGCCCGAAGTTGGCCTTTTCGAACGCATCCACGATTGCCGGCACAGCCGCCACGGCGGGGTCGGTCACGACCTGGGCCTTCGCGACTTGGCGGTCTGCCGCGAAAACAGTCACCCGCGATTGGAGCTCGTCGTCGGAAATCCGCCCAGAAAGCAGATTGTCCCGGGTGGTCTCACTGAGGTCGCCCAGGCTTCGGATGAAACGGTCGGCTATGTCCTGGCGGTCCTTGTCCGTCTGGGCTGAAGCGGCGTTTCGCTTCAACAGGTCAACGACCCGTGCCCTGAGGGAGGCGGGCGCCGTTGCAGCGGGCTTGCCGGAGAGTTCAGGACTCTCCCCTAGGAAGATGTCGATCCGGGACGCAAGATCGTCCTGGTCCATGTGGCCCGACCCAAATCTTTCGGCCGCCAACGGCGAGGTCTGACGCAGGTGTGTGAGGAATTCCTTCGCCGCCTTGTCAACGGCATCCTTGGTCACTTCGGGGAGCTTCTTTTGCAGCAACTGCGAAATCTCCTGGCGCTGAATCTGCTCCGACGCGGCGGTGTCGACCTGGGAAGGCTCTGCGGCAACACCCGGGATGGCGGCTTCCTGGTCCTTTTCGACCCGGCGGTCCGCCACAAACACATCCACGCGCGACTGCAGCTCGTCGTCCTCCATGCTGCCGCTCTCAAAACGCTCGACCGCCATGGACGACGTTTGGCGCAGGTGATCGAGGAAGTCGTTCGCCGTCCTGTCGATGACATCTTGGGACGAATCAGGAAGCCTTTTCCGAAGGAATTGGACCAGATGTTGATGCTGGGCCTTGGCGGAGGCGGAGACCGGCGCGCTGGGGGGTGTTTGGTCGGCGCGAAGTGCGGGGCCACAGGCAAAGACAAGCCCGCAAAGCACGGCGAAAAGACGCGTGAAAACGAACGGACTGAAAAAGCGGATCTGGAGGCGCTGCAATGGGTGGACCATCATGGGTCGGCGGATGCTGGGGACGCGAGGCGGGATTGGGCCACCGGACTTCGCGGGGTTCAAATCAATTGTCCCGGGCAGCCAGGTTGTCACAGGGCCGTAACGCTGTCTTAACATCGCGGCGGTTGTCGTTCGCGTAGGTGTTTCAAGGTAGGGACGGGGGGCTCGCCCGTCCGGGAATGCTTTCGGGTCCATTCGTAGTTCCCGGACGCCCGGGCCGGGCGTCCCTACCAATCACAGCTTCAGCCCAAATACGACTTGTCGCAGTATTCCGTGTAGTAGTAGTCGCTGAGCGCGAGTTCCATGCCGTTCAGGACGGCACCAAAGCAGGGAACCTCGGTCCCGGTGAGCTTGCGGACGCAGATCTGGGCCGCCTTCGCCCGGACAAAGCTGAAACGCAGCGTGAATACGGATCCATCCACGTGGGATAGTATGATCATCGCGTCGTTCACCGGAGCCAGCGGAGGCGAGTCAAGGATGACCCTGTCGTAGCGTTTCCGAAGCTCGGATATGAGCCGGCCAAACTCCGGGCTGTTCAGCACGTGGGTCGGGTTGGGCGCCCGCCCTCCCGACGGCAGGACGTCGAGATTCTCCGCCGACTTCTTGACGATGACGCCGTCCAAATCCGCGCCCGCCTCGCAGGCGCCAATGAGCCCCGTGGCATTGGAGAGGTCGAACGTGCTGTGGAGCCGGGGCTTTCTCAGATCGCAGTCGACGATGATCGTCCTCTCGCCGTGCTTGGCAAAGGTGAGCGCAAGGTTTGAGGCGACGAAGGACTTCCCCTCCCCCGGCCGCGTGCTGGTGACCAGGATCACCTTGGCGGCCTTCGACCGGGGCTTGAGTCGAAGGTTTGAGTGGAGGGTCAGGAACGCCTCCGCTGCAAGCGGGTCGGTCGACCCCATGACGATCTGCGCCCGCTCCTCGGGGGTCATCTTCTGGATCTTGGGGACGATGCCGATCAGGGGCAGCCCGATGACCGTCTCGATCTGGTGGGCGCTCCGGATCCGGTCGTCGAGGAAGGCGGCGGAGAACGCCAGGCCAAGGCCCAGCCCAAGTCCCCCGATGACGCCGAGGCAGAGGTCGGCCACGATGTGTGGGGAGGAGAACCTGCGCGGCCGGGCCGCCTGGTCAACGACTCTCGCGTTGTGGGACTCGATCGTGGCGCTCATCGAGGTCTCGCGCATGCGGGTGACGATGCTGGCCAGCAACTCCTGGTTGACGTTCAGCTCGTTCTGTTGCGTCGCGTAGTCCACGGAAAGCCGGTCGAGCCGGAGGGCCTCGGCCTCCTGGTCGGCAAGGTCCGACTTCGCCCGGTCGTAATCGCTCTTGGCCGTCTGGTAGTCGTTGCGGATACCCGCGGCGGCCTGTTCCAGCGCCTGGCCCAGGTCGGACTCGCACTGGGCAAGAGACTGCATCGCAGCCTGCATCTTTGGATGGTCGGCGCGGTACCGTTGCTCGAGGTCGGCGATGTTGACCTTCGCCTCATCGACTTGCTGGAGAAGGTGCTGGATGATGGGCGACGACGCGATGAACGTCAGGTTGGCCAGGTTGCCGCCCGCCTTTCGGACTTCGTCGACCTGGTTCCACCGCACCTGGGCTTCCATCATCTTCGAACTCGCCTCCGTCAGGAAAGTGTTCAGGGCCTTCAGCTTCTCGGTGACGATGTCCTTCTTCTGGTCGAGCGAGACCATGTTCTGCTTCTCCCGGTACGCCTGTAGGGCATTGCCGAGTTCCTCGACCTTTTTGGACTGCTCATCGGCCCGCACCTTGAGGTCCTCCACGGCCCTCATCGACTCGTCGACCCGCCAGCGGACGTTGTAGTCCATGTATTCCTCGACGAAAAGATTGGCCACTTTCGCAGCGATGTCCGGGTCCGGGTGCGTGTAGGCGATCTGGAGAATCCGGGTAAGGCGGATCGGGACAATCTTGCGGTTGCTGGCGAGAATGTCCTCGGCCGAAACCGGGTCGTCGCCGCTCTTCTGGTAGGGCTTGAGCAGGGCCCTGGCGTCATCC
>Ga0302320_10001496_pt1 | contig 56204 bp, 48 predicted proteins | sample Bog_T0_3_FD_202130 | JGI IMG/M metagenome (GOLD analysis project Ga0302320, IMG submission 202130) | Peat permafrost microbial communities from Stordalen Mire near Abisko, Sweden - Bog_T0_3 | ecosystem: Environmental > Terrestrial > Soil > Wetlands > Peat | place: Sweden: Abisko, Stordalen Mire...
AAACTTTGGCAGTGGAGCCGGAGGCATAGAGGATCTGGCCGCGAGAGTCGATCAGAGAGATCGCATCGGGACTGTTTTCTATGAGAGAGCGAAAACCCTGAAATGATGATGTCATTTGTCAACCTCTGTCAACCTCTGTCAACCTCACTGCGTCTTCAACGGGGGACGACATGTATAGAGCAGTTCACTTACCGGAATGAAAAGTGGGCTGGCTTTAGGATTATTTAATGCGCTTACCTAGTATTTTCATTAACTTAGGCAGGGGATAAAGCAGAATTACCATGGCTGGCAGGTGCCAGCCGACGAGGATGACGACCATATACGGTCACCAGGTCGCGGAGATTCCGGAGACGTGTTAGAGTACAAGCTCATTGCTGCCACGGGGTTGCATGACATTGCCTTTATGTCAATCTGTGGGGGTTTGTGAAGGATCGCGCACGAGTTGAAACTCAGTCTTCCGCTTCCGGGGGGGACACACAACTTTGGCTGCGGGAGAACGGGCCGCGCGAATTGGAATCGCTTTTCGGCACCATTGTTTCGCATGTAAATTTGCCCATTCTGATTGCGGATAGCGAGCGGAAATATCACGGGGCGAGCGCGGGCGCGGGCAAACTGCTGGGGCTGCCGCGAGAGAAGCTGATCGGGCGAAGTATCGATGACGTGGCTGAACCGAGTTTTCGTCCGAAGCTGGCGCAGATGTGGCAGACGTTCCTGAAGAAGGGAGAGCAGGAAGGCGCACTGCGTTTACTGGGCCGGGATGGAACGCCGCGAGAAGTTGAGTATACGGTGACCGGAAATCTGTTGCCGGCACGCCATCTGGTGGTGCTGCGCGATAAGGCATCGCGGGATAACGGTGTGGAAATAAGCGCGGGCAAGAAGGCAGAGCTTCCTTCCTGGGTGAGAGATTACGCGCTCTATCTGCTGGATGCGGAGGGGTGTTTTGCTTCCTGGTATTCGGGGGCAGCGCGTATTTACGGCTACGCCGAAGATGAGGTACTGGGGAAATCGACGGCGTTGCTGCATCCCGCGGAAGGCGGCGCCGATGCAAACGCCGCTCAATCCGGCAGGCAGGAAGAACTCAGACGGGCGGCGGCCGAAGGTCACTTCGGAAATGAATGCTGGCATGTGCGGAAAGACGGTTCGCGATTCTGGGCCAATACGATAACGATGGCGCTGAAATCCGCGGACGGCGAGTTGCGGGGTTTCGCGGCGGTGGCGAGGGACTTCAGCGACAGGCACGAGCGAGACGAGGAATTGCGGCGCGGCCGGGAACGAATGCGGCCCAAGCCACTGGAACCACGGATCGCAGGAATTGTGTCGGGAGAATATGACCGGATACCGGAGGCGAACGACGCGTTCCTCGAACTCACCGGTTACAGCCGCGGCGATCTGACGTCCGGGCGATTGTACTGGCCGGCGCTTACTCCCCCGGAATACTTCGACGTGGACGAACTGGCATACGAAGAAGGCTTGCGCTTCGGCGCCTGTACGCCCTATGAGAAGGAATTAATTCGCAAAGATGGGACGCACGCGCGGGTGCTGGTGGTGACGGCGGTGCTGAAGCTCTTGCCGTTTCGCTGGCTCACGATGATGCAGGATCTCAGCGAACGCGACCGGGTGGAAGAGATCGGCGAGTTCGAAGCCGGAACGCAATCGATTGAGTTTGCGGAGATCGTGGGTACCAGTGCGCCGCTCAAGCGGGTTCTGAGCCAGATTGAAGTGGTGGCCCCGACGGACGCGAATGTATTGATTCTCGGGGAAACGGGCACGGGTAAGGAATTGGTGGCGCGGGCGATTCACCGGTTGAGTCCGCGGAGAGACCGGCCTTTCATTACGTTGAATTGCGCGGCGATTCCGACGGGGCTGCTGGAAAGCGAGTTGTTCGGGTATGAGCGAGGAGCCTTCACAGGGGCTTTATCGCAAAAACTCGGGCGATTCGAACTGGCGCATAAGGGAACGCTGTTTCTGGACGAGGTGGGAGACATTCCGCTCGACCTGCAGCCGAAATTGCTGCGGGCGTTGCAGGAAAAGTCATTTGAGCGGCTGGGCGGGATCCGGACGATTCCGATCGACGTACGGCTGGTGGCGGCTACGAACCGTAACCTGGCGCAGATGATGGGGGACAAACTATTCCGCAGCGATCTTTATTACCGGCTGAAGGTTTTTCCGATTACTACGCCGCCGCTGCGCGACCATCCGGAAGATATTCCGATTCTGGCGCGGCACTTTACGCGAATTTATGCGGCGCGGATGAACCGGCAGATCGATAAGATTCCCGCGGAAACGATGCGGGCGCTGATGAACTGGCCGTGGCCCGGCAATGTGCGCGAACTGGAGAATTTTATTGAGCGGTCAGTGATTCTGTCGAGCGGTCCACAACTGCGGGCGCCTTTGGCGGAACTGCGGGAAGAAGGGGCGGGGAGCGCAGGAGGCACGCTGGAACAAGTGGAGCGGGATTACATCCTGCGAGTGTTCCGGGAGACGGAGGGCGTGATCAGCCTTGCGGCAACGCGGCTCGGCATACCGCGCACTACGTTGAACGCGATGATGAAGAAACTGGGGATTTCGCGGAACGATTTGTGAGGGGGAGAGTCCGAGGGCGGACTCTCATTCGATACTTACTCAGAGGGCGATAGCGATGGCGAGGCGTTCCTGCGGAAAACTCCGGTTACAAAGATAGTAACCATCGTTGTAATCGACATAGACGTCATCGGCGGAGTACCAGTTGGCGCCCCAGTCGGAAGGCCAGGGATCGACGATCAGGAATGAGAAGCCGCCGTCTGAAAAGCGCGGATACCCATCGTACATACCCGGCATTGCGCCCAACCGGAAGAAGTGCCGGCTACCGAAAGACAGATTGAAGGTTGCGAGCGGAATTAAGTATCCGCCGTAGCCGCCACGCTGTGCCCAGGTGCGGTGATCGGAAGACCAGTGCTGTGAAACATCGAGTTGCCAGGTAGCGCGTCCCTGCCAGGCGCCGGGTCTTTGCCAGCCGCGTTGTTGTTGCCAGGTCTGGGCTTGTTGGCGAGTGCGCTGAGGTTGGGCCTGAGCGGGCGTTTGTTGCCGGGCTTGCTGGGCTGGGTGTTGCTGCTGAGCCGGTGCGGCGGGGCGAGCGGTTGCCTGTTCAGCGCGCCGGGGTTGGGATTTTTGTGCGTTCTGTGCCGGCGCGGCGGCATGAGCGGGAGCGGATCTGGTTTCGGCAGGCCTCGACTGACCGGGTGCGGGTTGCTGTCGCTGGGCTTGTTGATGAGGTGCCGGCTGCGGGCGTGCCGGCGCTGGGCGCGCTTCCTGCGGCCTGGCTTGCTGAGGGCGAGCTTGCGGAGCGCTTTGTTTTTCCGGCTGCTTGCCGCCCTCGCCTTCGTGCTGAGCATAGACCGGCAGCGCCGCTGCCCAAAAAAGGCAGATCGACGTTGCGGCTATGACTCTTGCTTTCGTCATGGAATTCCTTAATGGAACAGCCCTAACATCCAGGCCACCAGGACCACAAGGAGAATGGTTCCGATGCTAATACCGGCACCACCGCCGGCTCCCCATCGGCTGTGGCCGTAGTAGCCGCCGCCGCCGCCCACAAGAAGCACTAAAACGATCAATAAAATCAGCATGGGATCTACTGATCGAACACTTTTTTGATCTGGCCGATTTTGCTTTGAATCTTGCCGTCGAGGCTTTCCGATTCGCCTTCCGATTGAAGGTCAGGATCGTCAGTGAGCTTGCCTACTTGTTTTTTCGCATCGCCCTGGACCTGATGAACTTTGCCTTTGAGTTGATCTTCGTTACCTGATGTCATAGTTGCTCCTCGATACATCAGGTCAGAGCAACCATGAGAATTACTCAGTAAGCAGCTCTGCCTGACGTTCAGTAAGAACCTTGCACCTTTAAGGCCGTTCCGGGAGCGGTTTGTAACAAGGCGGCGGCGAAGCGTTGCGCCCAGCGATGCTGACCGGCGAGATCGGCAATTTCATCCTGACGAAACTCCACCTGTAAGTGAGGCAAGCCTCGGCGAACGGCATGGAAGGGGATGCTGTAATCGACGCGCGGATCGAGGTCATACGGCTGATTGTCACCGACGAGCACATCGCCGGGCGCGCGCAAAGCCGCGAGGAGAGGCTCTACCAAAGAACGGTCCTGATGACTCGAGAGCGCGATGGGCCACGGACGGGTTTCACCGGCAAGAACTGCCGTCATGGAGTGGACCGAGACCACGATTGAGGTAATACCGCTCGCTTCCCGTTCCTGCAATACAGTTTCGATGGCGTTGTGATAGGGGTGAAACCAGCGATCAACACGCGCGGCGCGGGCCATGGCAGTAAGGTGCAGGTTGCGCGGGATTACGGTTCCATCGCTTACTTCGGCAATGAGGTCCGGCGAGTCGAGCTGGCGATTGCAATCGATCACGAGGCGCGAAGTGTTGCACAAAATGGCCGGAGCATCGAACATGGCCGAGAGTTCGCGGGCCACGGCGGCAGCGCCGATATCCCATGCAATGTGGCGGGCGAGTTCGAATTCAGGCAGACCGAGGTTTTCAAGTTCTTCAGGAATGCGATTGCTGGCGTGGTCGCAGAGGAAGACAAAGCGCGAAGTACCTTGTGGGCAGAGGATCTTCATCCGGCCGCCTCAGTGACTGTCACGGTGACGTCCATGGCGAGAAACGCATCCGGCGGGCCGGCGTAGGTTCCCCACAAAGGCAGCACCTGTTCGGCCGACCATGCTACGGCGACGCGAATCAGATTGCGGTTTCCGACGATGCTGTTGGTGGGGTCGAAATCAATCCAGCCGGCGCCTGGCAGGTAAGCCTGCATCCAGGCATGAGTGGCTCCCCCGCCCGCGAAGCCGGAGCTGTTGGGCATAAAAATATATCCGCTGACGAAACGCGCGGCGATGCCGAGAGAGCGGGCGGCTTCCATCATCAGGACGGCGAAGTCGCGGCAACTTCCGCGTCGATTGAGCAACGTTTCCTCCGGGGTCTGGACCCCTTTTTCAACCCGGCGAGTATAGATGAATTGTTCGCGAATCCCATGAGTCATGGAGCGAAGCACTTTCATGGTGCTAGTGGTTTCCGCGGCATCGAGGAACTGGAGCGCCCAGTTGGAAACACCTACGTCCGGATAATGGCGGGCCAAAGGCCGCACCAGATTGGGAAAGTCTTCGTTGGAGTATTTGAAGGGATAGGTCCGGGCGTATTTTTCGAGGGGATATTCGGGCAGGAAATCTTCGAACTGCTCAAGCGTGACGGTGCTTTCAAAACTGAGTTCGGATGTAGTGCCTTCAAACGCCGCCACCGCGACTGAGTTGTCAAAAGGATCGTGCAGCCAGCGCAATGAGGCAGGCCGCGGCGAGATTCTCAGGTTGGTATCGATCAGACGCAGATCGTGACTCTCGCGCGGACGAAACATCATGCGATGTTCGCCGAGGGCAACGGGTTCGGAGTATCGATAAACGGTGGAGTGGCTTACGCGGAGAAATGACATCAGGCGGTGTTGTATCGAATGGTACTGACGGGGAGTTGTTCGGAGGCAGCTTCATCCGTCCAGACCCGAAAGCTTTCCAGAATATTGGGGCCGAAAGTGGTGGCGATGGCAACGTCAGCGGCATCGCGGCCGCGAGCCATGAGAACACGGCCGATGCGAGGAACGTTGTTGCGCGGGTCAAACATGTGCCAGGCGCCGCCGATCCAGGCTTCGAACCACGCCGCAAAGTCACTGACTCCATAAGGCGGTTCGGTACCGATATCGCTCAGATACCCCGTGCAATAGCGCGCAGGAATATTCATGCAGCGGCAAAAGGCGACGGCAAGGTGCGCGTAATCGCGACAAACGCCGGTGCGTTCATTGAAGGCCTGAGCGGCCGTGCGGGTAGGGCGGGCATTTTGATAATTGAACGCAATGTGGTTATGCACATAGTCGCAGATCGCCTGGACTCGCGCGTAACCGGGGTTGGTTTCGCAGAAAAGCTGCCATGCCGTCTGCGACAACAAATCGGTTTCGCAGTAGCGGCTGCCGAGAAGAAATACGAGGGTGTCTTCCGGGAGATTTTCGACCGAATCCTGCCATGCGGAATGAATTACCGTGTCGGGTTCGCCGCTGTCTCTGACGACGGCGTCGGCGGTCAGCAGCAGACGGCCGGCAGGCGCCAGAACGCGGTTGCACCAGTTGCCGAAAGCGTCATGGAAGCCGAAAACGGGAAGGGACGGAACGGTGGTAAGTCGATCGGTGACAACAATATCGTTGGTTCGTGAATGGTGAATGTTCACGTGAAGAATGATGGGCGTGGGTTGGGGAAAGTTATAGATAAGCTCGAAACCTGTTCGAAGTTGCATGAGGGACCTGAAATTCGCGGCGAAAAGCCTAGTAGGCCAAGTTCATTGCACTTACAGGGCCGTTGCTGCGCGGCGGGCTCGAACAATGAATCGGAGGGGAGCGTCGCCGACGAAATAAAACGGATAGCAGGTTACCAGCGTGAGCGTTTCTTCGTTCGGAGAAGCTTTTAAAACAGAGACATCGCTGGGCTGAACGATCTTCGACCATACCACGGAATATAGATAGTCGCCGGAGAGGGTACGTAAAGTAATTCGATCGTTAGTGCGGATGTCCCTCAGATTGCGAAAAAGACGGTCGCGGTGGGCGGCCAGGCCAATATTGCCGGATTGTCCGGGAAGTCCGGTAAAAGGGATATGGCCGACCGCTAAAGCCAGGGAGTGGTTGTCGTCGCCTTCAGTGACCATCGCGTCGATATCGAGACGCGGGATTTCGAGTTTGCCTGTGAGCGGCCCGTGTTCGACGGAACCGACTATCGGAGCGGATGGGGCACGGAGAGCGAGCGTTTTCTCGAAGAGCCAGCCATGATATTGCTGCCACACGCTTTCAGCGGCATAGCCATAGGCCGCATAGCCGAGCAACAGCACTCCTGCGACCAAGAAGAGCGCGCTGATTGTGCGGCGGATCGTCATCGGGCCGGCTGTTTTTCCGGCAGCAAGTAACTGCTGCGCGTTCGAACGGTCAAATGCTCGTGTCCGGTTGAACCGGCAGTAACTTTTATGTTGCGAATCCCAGCGCTCGATCCGCTGCGGCTGGGAACGTAGCCGATGGTATAGCGATTCCTAATATCCGCGGCTATTCTGCGACAGATCGGAACGACCTGAGTGTAATCTTCCGGCAGGAAACATTCGCCGCCGCTCACATGGGCAATGCGTTTGAGAACGTTGGGGTTTTTATCCTGATCGTCGGAATCGAATATCCCGATCGTATAAATGGTGGCGGGGGATTCCTCGATCAGGTGCATCAGTTCATCGGACTTCAGCTGACTGCTGTTGTCTCCTCCGTCACTTACCAGGATCAACGCCTTCTTCTCCCGCACTCCGGAATCGAGGTGATGCAAAGCCCAGGCGACGGCGTCATTCAGCGCGGTTCGTCCCTGCGAACGGTCCCTCGAAAGAGCCTTGCCCAGCACTCTGATATCGTCGCTGAACGGAATTTCCGGAGGCAGACCCTCCCGCACTTTGTCGTTGAAGTTGACAACAAATATCTGGTCATGAGGATTGCTGGCTCCGATAAATACCAGGCCCGCATTGATTACATCGGCCTGTTTGGCCTGCATGCTGCCGCTGGCATCCATCACGAGTCCCGCGGTTATGGGTTCGTCTGAGTGAGAGAAGACGGTGATCTTCTGGGCGCCGCCGCTCTCAAAGACGTGGAAATCGTCTTTGGTCAGACCCGACACGTAGCCGCCTTTGGCATCTTTCACGCTGACATCCAGCAAGACCAGTTCGACGTCGGTAGAGATATTGAATTCGGGAGTTTCGGCCGGCGATGCAGCCGAGAGAGGAGCGATAAGGACGTAAGGGAACAGCGCCGAGAGACTAATGAACGATAAGCGAAGTAATGTGCAGACAGATAGCCGTCGCCGGATCGGGCCCACAATTCCGTGCGGGCCCGACGTGCAATCAGCGGGTTTCACTGTGTTACGCCCGTTTGGACGAACGTGACATCAAACCAAAGATCGCCAGAGATCCGAAACCGAGCAGCGCGATCAAAGGTAAATGACTGGCCGTATGCGGCAGCGTTGCCGGCAGCGTGTTACTTGACGAATCGACCTGTGCCGGCGGCGCATTCTGGGCTACAAGTACGGGCGCGGGACTTTCAACACCCTGTTCGTCGACGATCACGACGGGAGCGACTTTAAGAACCGCCACTTCCGGTTGGTCCGTAGCTACAGTGAAGACCTTAGTCTTAGCGACCTTCGCAATCGCTATGGCCTGGCTCTTCGGATAGGCGAATTCCTGACCGAAATTATCACCGGGGTAGAACCATGCGCGCATGGCCTTCGGCTGACCGGCGGGAGTTTCCCAGAACGTGAAGGTGCTCTTGCTGGTTGGCGTCAAGCGGTAATTCGGAATGGCCAGAATCGTAGTGAAGACGTGGAGTTCGTCGGGGCTTAAGATCTCGACAATGTGACGATCGGAAGGTGATTCAACGAGTTTAAAAACATAAGTGCCGGGTTGGAGCACCATAGTGGGCATCTGGACGGGTTCGTCAATCGTGATAGTGGTTTTCTTGTTCCATTCATCAGCGGTGAGAGCGGGGACGAACGTTGCGCCAAATAATGCAATACCGGAAAGAATTGTGAATATACGTGTAGACAAAGCAACCTCCTGTGGTTGGGGACGACTAAGTAGAGAAGGTGGCAGGCCATCTGACTTAGATCAGATGGCCTGAAGAGGGAGCAAAAGTGCCCCGTTCATTAACTACGCTAGGTTAAGTGCACTTGCCTGTCAAGACGTTGCCGGAGTATCATCGGGACACAACTTAATTAACTGTAGTTAAACCCACAACGGCCAATAGAACATGGACATAAGCCTCGTAATCAAGCGTCGAATGAGAGACCTGGGACTCGAACAAAGAGGCCTGGCCGCAGCCGCGCAGGTGACGGAATCCTATGTGTCGCAGTTACTGGCCAGGAAAAAAGCGCCCCCGGCTCCCAGCCGTACCGATCTATATCCCAAGATGGAAGCGTTTCTGCAACTTCCGCGCGGCGAACTCGCCCGGTTAGCCGAAGTTCAACGGCGTGAAGAGCTGAAGAAGAAGGTGGCCGGTCCTCCTCAGCCGCTCTTTCCTCGGTTCCGCGCGTTGGTCCTGCGCAAATGCATGCCGCAGACGCAGCTCAAAGTAGCTGCCATCCTCGAGAAAGAGCCATTCGGCGAACTGGAACGGCTGGTGACGCAGAAGCTGTTCGATGTGGCGCGAGGCGTGGCTAACGATCCGGAGCACAGTAGTAAATGGCTGCGTCTGGTTTCCCGAACGGCCCGGCAGAATCAGGAACAGACCCGCATTACAGTTCTCGAATTTCTGGATACCGGCGTTTTCAGCGGCTCGGTAGAACATTGCGTCTCCTATCTGGCGCCGCTGATCGAAGCGTGGGACATCAATCTGGAAACGTTTGCGATGGAAGTAGTGCTCGATGGCAGAATCGCGCCGGACCGCCTCAAGCGTTTTGAATTCATCGAGCGGGAGCCGGAACAGCCGAGTTTCGTCGAAGCCGGTCTGGAGGAATTTCTTCGCGACAAGTCATTAAGCGGCGACGCAACGGTGGAAGAAATCGAATTCCTGAAGACGCTGCGTTTTAAGGACAAACGCCCCCTGCCGATTTACTACTACCGGGAACTGCAAAACCTCAGGGATCCCGTTCACTTCCGCGCGCAGTAGAACCTACCGGATGAGCGTGCGGTTCGATTCGAGCCGTGAGCCGTCGGGAAGTATGCAAACGACCCTGGCATAATGCCCCGAGGGTTTCACGAACAACAGTGAAACGGGTATGTCGGTCTCAGTGGGTTCGCCCGGCTTCAGAGTCAACGCGATTTGCTCCGTACGGCGCTCCGGCTTAAGCAGCGCCTGTCCATAGCCGCTCATCGGGGCATCGATTTCTACCTGAAAGAAAAACAGCCAGCCGGGAATCGTAAGCGACAGCGGTTGTGCGCTGACGTTCCTCAGCACAACCGACAACACCGGCGGACGGCATTGAATGGATAGCCTGAGGCCGTTCACAACAGGACCCCATTCCCTGCCCTCGAGTTCGATTACCTTGGGCGGATCATCGTGAAGGAGCAGGCCCATGCCCGCCATGAAACGGACGAAGCGCTGCAATACGTCGGCTACTGCCATAGTTCCCGCAATACGCGGCCCGAGGATCCGGACGGCTGGGGGACGCCCGCAATGACGGCGAGGGTGGGCGCAATATCGTTCAGGGCGATTTTTTGATCGTAACGGCCCGGCTTGATTCCGGCTCCCATGAAAATTACAGGCACATGTGTATCGTAATCGAACGGACTGCCGTGACTGGTACCGGCCGTGTCGAAGAGGTAATAAGGGTCGGCCACAATCGTAAGATTGGCGCTGCGCGGCGCGTAGTAACTGTCCGTCACGGTGCGTCCCACTGCGTCATTCGTGACTCGGCCCTGAGCCAGCTCTTCAGCGGTGTATACGCGGAAAATGTGAGGAAGACGGCGCACCGCCTCCGCGGCCGTACGATCCACATCGGCCTCGCTCACCTTGTATTTTTCCATGAGAGAGCGGTCCAGATAGATCATTGAATAGACGCTGGAGACGATCCAGTTCCCTGCCCCATATTTCGATGACAAGGCGTTATCGACGGCTTGCAGGAGCACTGTACCCGACAGGCGCCCTCCCGGCATGTGACGCGCCTCATTCACTTCGGGAAGCGGAGCGACCCCATGATCGGCTGTGAGGACGAACAGCACGTTGTCGAGCCCAACGGCACGCCCCACCTGGGCCAATAACTTGCCCAGCAGAAGATCGATGCGCCTCGAAAGATCGCGGATCTCAGGGGCGTCCGGACCCACCGTATGGCCGACATAATCATGGCCTGAAAAACTCAGCGTGAGCACGTCGGTTCCATCGTGGTGCCCCAGTTTCTCGGCGGTCAGAGCGCGCTCCGCGAGATCCTCGGTCATTTCATTGCCCCAGGGACCGGCCTCGATCGCCCCGCAGGCGCGACCCGAAAAAAAGCCGGCGAGCATAGAGCAGAACGGCCTGTCGCCGGGTTTGGCGTTCAATGCGAACCACTGAGCGCTCATGGAGGGCTGCGGACCTGCATCATTTACTTCCTTCACCCATGCCGGCAGAGCTTCCCGGTAATACGAACTGGTGACCCAATGGTTTGAATTGTCGTCATACCAATACGCCGCGTCGGCCAGGCGTCCGCCGGGCAGGATGGCGGCTCTGTCTTTTGTGGCGATCCCGATCACTTTCGAATCGGCACTCTTCATTCTGATCTCATCACCAACCGTGCTCACCATCAGACGCCGCGGGGAAGAACCAGTCGCGTTCGGCGTGCCGCCTATGAGTTTTGTCGAGTCATCCTGCACGCTGGTGACGTTCTTTTTAGCATCTCGGTCGTACCAGTCGTCTCCAATAATTCCGCTGCGGGATGGAAGAGCGCCGCTGAGAAAAGTGGAGTGGCCGGGGGCTGTGACAGAGGGGAAATGAATCAGATGGGCGTTATCGAAAACGGCGCCCTGATCGAGCAACTGTTTCAGGCCGGCTGTGTAGTCGGCGCGAAATCTCACAAGATAGTCGTAGCGGAATTGGTCGATAACGATGGCGACAATCAGCTTCGGTTTTTTCGGTACACCGGCGCCAACGGCTGAGATAGAGCAACCGAACAGCAATAAAATCAGTGAAATACGTCGCATCCGAATAGCTTTCATTATGGCGGGTAGAGTTCGGCGCCCTGCTAAGCGCCGAAGGTGTGAATAAAGAACCAGGCGGTTAAAATCCACGCATAGATCAGGATCGTGCGCCGAACCGTTGTTTCCTTCAACAACGAGACGGCGTGCGCTCCTGCGTAGCCCCCGACAATGCACGCCACAAGCATGGGTAATCCCGCTTTGTAATCGAGTGCGCCTTTCCAGGCGAACAAGCCGACAGCGAGTAGATTCGCCGCAGTGGGGCAAAGCGTGCGCAGCCCCTTCGAAGCCTGCACATTCCAGGGCGTGGTGAGCAGGTAGAGCGAAACCAGCAGAATTCCCATGCCTGCGCCGAAATAACCGCCGTAGATCATGATCACGAACTGCCCGGCAAGGAGCGCCAACAGCGGCTGCCTTGCACCGGTGGCAGGGTGGGCAGGAACCAAACGGGACGCGAAGCTGAAGATTATCGTGGCCAGCAGCAATAGCCAGGGGACAAACCGTTCAAAGGTCTCATTCGAAGTATTGAGCAGAAGAATGCTGCCGATAGCGGCGCCGGCGAGGCTGATCAGCACGAGCCACGCAACCAGTCCGCGGCCCAGCTTTAGGATGGTGCCGCGATAGACCCAGGTAGACGCGATTACTCCGGGAAGAACCACCAGCGAGGAAGTGGCATTGGCCCGAACAGGCGCAACACCGGCCAGCAGCAAGGCGGGAAAGACCAGAAATTGGCCTCCCCCGGCAAGCGCATTCGCTGCGCCTCCGAGAAATGCAGCCACCAGGAGCAGTACGTACGAAAGCGCCGGATTCACTTCGGCTCATCCGGACGAGGATGGAAAGGAACCGGGAACTGATTGGCCTCGGCGATATCGAGGTTAACGACGACAGGCTCCTGGCCGCTGCGGACGACTACGGCTTCTACGGGCTCTGCAGCATCGGCATTCAATTCCTGATGGGGTACGTAAGGCGGCACATAGATAAAGTCGCCAGGTCCGGCATCCTCTGTAAATTCCAGATGATCACCCCATCGGAAGCGGGCGCGGCCTTTGACGATATAGAGCACGGTTTCCACTTCGCCATGGTGGTGTGCGCCGGTTCGGGCATTGGGCGCGACCACTACAGTGCCGGCCCAGAGCTTGCTCGCACCCGCAGTGGCATGAGTGATAGCTGCCGCGCGCGTCATCCCCGGCGTTTGGGGAGTATTGGAATCGAGTTCGCCCGCACGAACTATCCGGATTCCGTTGGATCGCCAGTCAGTCATTCACTCTCAGTCATTCAGTATCTGGCGAGTCACTATTTTTGGGAGCGTTAACCAGCGAGAGACTTCCAGGCCTCGCGGATCTTCGTGATCTGCTCAGCATGCCGGTCCCCATGCTTTGTAAAGCGATCCACCCAGTCGGCGACGGTCAAGACGCCACGCTCCGGATGAATCCCCTGCTTGTCGAAGGCGTTGGCGGGCGCGGCGTCGAGCATATCCGCGTTTATTGCGCGTAAGGTACGAAAACGCGCCAGAGACGCGGCTACATCGATCCCGTTGTACCCGAACGCTTTCGCCCAGGCGTCCTGATCGAATATTGCGATGGTCGGTTTCTCTTCAGCAATCATCTGGCGAAGGCGCATTCCCGCCACGATCTCCGTGTCAGCCAGATGCGCCGCGATTTCACGGACTGTCCATTTCCCCGGTGCCGGCTGGAATTGTGTCTCTTCGGGCGTGGCTCCGGAAAGGGCTTTTTCCAGAGCTTCCGGGGCTTGCCGGAATTGTTCGATCAGTTGTTTGTGGTCGCTCATGAGATCAGTAATAATCGGCGCAGCTCAGATAATATCCGCATTGTTCGCAGAACAATTTGCACTTCCGGCTGGCAAGCCGTTTGGAACAGACGGGGCAAAAGAGCATCGCAAGATCCGTATCTTTCGAGTCAGAAGACGCTTCCGCATTGTTCGATGAGGATATTTGCGGCTCTGCCATTGAATTACGATTATTATACGAGTCAGTAGTATTGCGATTCGGAAAACTTCCGGAACCGGTCGGAAGCAGTTTGGCAATACATCGGGAAGACATCGGGAAAGAAGGAGCGCACATTGAGATCCGCCAGCAAAGTGAGCATCTTAGGAATCGCGGCGTTCGCTATCACCGCCGCAGTCGCGCAACGCGCGGCCGAACACCCGGCACAGATCGCGGCCCGCGGAACGCACGGGGCCATTGCGGCCGGCAGTGGTTACGCCACCGAAGCTGCGATGCGCATGTACTATGCGGGAGGCAACGCGGTGGATGCCGGCGTCGCGAGTATCTTTGCCGCTGCTACCACTGAGTATTCGCACGTCGGATGGGGCGGCGAAGCACCCATTCTCATCCGCACGCGCGACGGCAAAGTCCATTCGATAGCCGGCGTAGGCACCATGCCGAAACTGGCGACCGCCGATTTCTATCGCAAACGTCCCCTGCAGCCCGGTGAGGTGCTCGAGCCGCCGGAGAAGAACTCGCTCAAAGGAATTATCCCTGTTGCAGGCATAATGGCTGCCGTGGTGCCCAGCCTTCCCGACGCTTCTCTTGTCGCCCTGCGCGATTACGGCACGAAGTCTTTCCGTGAAGCCGTGGAACCGGCTCTCGAGTTCGCCGACGGTACCGCCATCGATGAACAACGCGCCAATTCGATTGCAGCCAGCCGCGAGTTCTTCACGCTCTGGCCCACTTCGATGAAGCACTTTCTGCCGGATGGACGCGTCCCCATGCCCGGTGAGATTTTCCATCAGGCGGATCTGGCGCGCACGCTCCGCGCCATGGTTGAGGCTGAGCGCAAAGGTCTGGCCGCCGGCGGCGATCGTAAAGCCGGCATCGACGCCGTGCGCGATTACTTTTACCGCGGTGAGATCGCGAAGAAAATCGACGAGTTCAATCGTGCCAATGGCGGACTGATGCGCTATGACGATCTGGCGGCTTTTCGTCTGACGCCGGAAGAACCGGTTTCGACAGAATTCCATGGCGCGCGTGTTTATAAGCCGGGCTTCTGGAGCCAGGGGCCGACCATGATCGAGGCCCTGAACATGCTTAACGGAATCGATCTCTCATCGATGCGGCCGGGTACCGCGCTTTACATCCACACCTTGACTGAAGCCCTCAAACTGGCCTATGCCGACCGTGACACGTATTACGGGGATCCGAAATTCGTGCACATCCCGGAAGAGCAGTTGCTCTCCGCCCGTTATGCCGCGGAGCGCCGCAAGCTGATCGGCGAAAAGGCTTCGCTCGAATTTCTGCCAGGCAAGATCGGCGAGCATCCGCCTTTGCATCCTTCGGAACTCGAGATCGTACGGACGAAAATCGATGACTTTTTGATGGCCCACGACACCACGTGCGTCGATGCGATCGACAAAGACGGCATCATGTTCTCGGCAACCCCGTCAGGCGCCTGGCTGCCTTCTGTAATCGCCGGCGATACGGGAATTCCGCTCACTGAACGCGCCCAGAGTTTTCTTCTGGTTCAGGGTTCGCCCAATGAACTGGCTGGCGGGAAACGTCCGCGTGTAACGCTGAGCCCGACCTTGGTGACGCATACCGACGGCACTCCCTGGCTGGTGATTTCCACTCCCGGTGGAGACAACCAGGAACAGGCACTGATGCAGATTATTTTTTCCGTGATCCTCTATCATCAGGGCGCCGAACCCGCCATTGAGGCCCCGCGCTTCGAGACCCGCCACCTGGTTTCGAGCTTCGACAACCACGCGATGAACATAGGCGACCTGCAACTTGACGACCGCACTACCGCGGCGGTGATTCAGGATCTGGTGGCACGCGGCCACCGGGTGGCGACCCGCACGCGCTGGAACAGCGGGTCAGCCCCAGGCATGGTTCTGGTCACTCCAGGCGGTGTTATCGAAGCCGGGGCCGACCCGTTCGGCTACCGCAACATGCGCGCCTGGTGACCGGCAGCCTCTTTGAATTCGAAGAGGAATCGCCGCGCTCCCACGATCGGGATCTGCTGCGAGAGCGCCTGACCTTGCTGGCATCCCGCGGAGTTTATGTCGGCGGCAGTTCGTGGAAGTATGAGGGCTGGCTCGGGCAGATTTATTCCCGTGAGAATTATCGGGTTCGCGGGCGGTTCTCGAAGAAGCTTTTCGATGAGACGTGTCTGCGCGAGTATGCCGGTGTATTTCCTACGGTGTGTGGCGACTTCGCGTTTTATCAATTCCCCACCACCGCGTTTTGGGAGAAGCTATTCCGGCAGACGGCGGGTTCCGGCGCTTCAGGGCGCCCGTTTCGCTGGGGGTTTAAAGTGCCCGAGCAAATCACCGTGCCGGTCTGGCCGCTGCACGCCCGATACGGCGCCCAGGCGGGCCGTAAGAACCCGATGTTTCTGGATGCAGACCTGTTCACGAACTCCTTCCTGCGTCCCATTGAAACCTGGCACGAACAAGTGGGGGTGCTGATCTTCGAGTTCGGCACACTACGGCAGCAGGCGTTCGAATCGGTAGCAGATTTTGTCCGCGCGCTGGATCCCTTTCTCGACCGGCTCCCTTCCGGGTGGCGCTATGCAGTCGAGATCCGCAATGCCGAATTTCTCGCGCCGGACTATTTTGCCTGTCTCGCCGCCCATGGAGTCACTCACGTCTACAATTCCTGGACGCGGATGCCGGACTTGGCCGAACAGATCGCCATCCCGGAGTCGCGCACCACGGATCTGCTGGTGGCACGCGCGCTGCTAAAGAAGGGTCGGCCTTACGAAGAGGCGGTGGCGAAATTCGCTCCGTATACGCAGGTTCAGGAGGTGAATGAGCCGGTGAGAAAAGCGCTCCGGGAGATCGTGGACATAGCACTTGTGGATGGAGTGCCTGCGTTCGTATTCGTCAATAATCGCCTCGAAGGCAATTCCCCCGGCACGATCATCACGATTACGGAATAGCGGGGTGGACTGTTATAATTGCCTTTCCCGCCTTAGTGGGCTCGTAGCTCAGTTGGTTAGAGCGCTTCCTTGACACGGAAGAGGTCGAAAGTTCGAATCTTTTCGAGCCCACCATATCTTTTCAGGCTCTACGCCATTAATGGGGGCAAGAAGCCTCTGACCGATCTTAAGAACACATTAACTCTCAGTCTGTAATTGTTGAAGTTGCGGAAGCCGTAGGCTTGACGTTGCAGGAGTTCCATTTTGCCTTCGGTGATGGCGCTTTGGTGGTTAGGTTCTGCGCCTGGCGCATGTTCAATTGCCAAATCCTTTACTTCGGCCTGATTATGTAATATATTGCATCCTACGAAGCAACGCGGATGAGCATTTCATCACCCTTTATCCAGCGGCCGGTCGCAACAACACTGCTAACGATCGCGGTCACACTGGCAGGCGCCCTCGCCTATTTCCAGCTTCCGGTTTCTCCGCTGCCACAGATAGACTTTCCCACTATCTCGGTAAGCACGACTCTGCCCGGCGCGAGTCCCGAGGTAATGGCCGCAGCCGTTGCAACACCGCTGGAGAAACAATTCACGCGCATTGCCGGCGTTACCGAGATGACCTCAAAGAGTACGCTCGGCTCGGCGAGTGTCACGCTGCAGTTCGATCTGAACCGCGACATCGATGCGGCCGGCCGCGATGTCCAGGCAGCGATTAACGCCGCCGCGGCCTTTCTCCCGCCCAATCTCCCGCAGGTTCCAAAATATCGCAAAGTCAATCCCGCCGAGCAGGCGGCATTGTTTATGTCCCTGACGTCGGATACTGTGCCGCGGCCCAAACTCTATGACCTTGCTTCGTCCGTCTTCGCGCAGAAACTGGCGCAGGTGAAAGGTGTCGGTCAGGTCAGTGTCGCCGGCGGCTCTTTGCCCGCAGTGCGCGTTGAGCTCAACCCGCAGCCTCTCTCGCGTTACAACGTCGGACTCGATCAGATCGCCGGTTTTCTGCAGAGCGCGAACGCCAATCGCCCCAAAGGTGAATTCTCCAATTCCCTTTTGAACATGCCGCTGTATGCCGACGACCAACTCTTCGAAGCGAAAGACTATCGCAACCTGGTTGTGGTTTACCGCAACGGTGCTCCCGTAAGATTGTCCGATCTGGGACAAATCGTTGACGGCCCGGAAGATATCAGGAACATGGGACTTCAGCACGGAGCTCCCGCTATTACGCTGTCCGTCAGCCGTCAGCCGAACGCAAACCTCATCGACATGGTTGACCGGATCCGTGCGCTGCTGCCGGCGTTTCAGGCGTCTCTCCCGGCGGGAGTCGAGCTGAATACCGAAATCGACCGCACACTCACGATCCGCGAGTCGGTGGCCAGCGCTCAGACCAACATGCTCATTTCCATAGGACTGGTGATTCTGGTCGTGTTTGCATTCCTCCGCAGCGGCTGGGCAACCGTAATCCCGAGCATCTCAGTTCCGGTTTCTCTGATTACGACGCTCGGCGTCATGTATCTCTGCCGGTATAGCCTCGACAACCTTTCGCTTATGGCTCTTGCGATCGCGACCGGATTCGTGGTGGATGACGCAATCGTCGTGATCGAGAACATCAGCCGGCACATCGAGAACGGAATGAAGCCGATGAATGCCGCATTGCGCGGCGCCTCGGAGATCGGCTTTACAGTTCTCTCGATGAGCATCTCGCTGATTGCTGTGTTCATCCCAATCCTCCTGATGCCGGGCATCGTAGGTCGCCTGTTCCGCGAATTTGCCGTCGTTCTGTCGACCGCGATTACAGTGTCCCTGCTCGTCTCGCTGACCACGACGCCTATGATGTGCTCCCGTCTGCTGAAGGCAAAACACGAACACGGGTCCCTCTACAATGCGACGGAGCGATTCTATCAGTGGGTTCTGTCCACTTATGGTGCGGCGCTCGATACGGTTCTGCGAAATTCGGCCCCGATGCTCGTCGTGATTCTGCTGACCATCGGCAGTTCCGTCTATCTCTATATAAAGATCCCCAAAGGGTTTTTTCCGCAGCAGGATACCGGCTTCATAGCCGGCACGATCGTAGGCCAGCAGCACATCTCTTATCAGGCACTGGTCGAGAAGTCCAAATGGTTCGAAAAGATCATCCGCACGGATCCGGATGTCGAAAAGATCGATGTGCAGGCAGGAGGAAACAATTCAGGCGTCGCCGGCGGAAACACGGCCAGCGTCTGGTTTCTGCTCAAGCCGATCGGTGTGCGCAAAGACTCGGCCGATCAGGTCATCGCGCGCTTGCGGTCGAGGACCGCTTCCATGCCGGGCGCCGTTCTTTTGATGACGACGCAACAGGACGTGTCCATCGGCGCTCGCCAGGCCTACACCCAATTTCAGTACACCCTGCAGGCGCCCGATTTTCCGACGCTGGCGACGTGGGGGCCAAGGGTTCTCCGCCGGCTTTCTACTCTTCCTGAGATCATTGATGTGGCTTCCGATCAGCAGGTCTCGGGGCTGTCGTCGAACATCATTGTCGACCGCGATACAGCCTCACGCCTCGGCCTGACCGCCCAGGCCGTGGACTCGGCGCTCTACGACGCATTCGGCCAGCGTCAGGTCTCGACGATGTACAAAGCGATCAATCAGTATCATGTGGTGCTGGTCCTGCAGCAGCAGTGGTGGACCAATCCGGATTTTCTGAATACGATCTATATTCAGACGCCCCGCGGCACCGATGTTCCGCTCTCCGCGTTTACTCACTTCACCCAGGGAATAACGCCCCTCTCCCTGCCTCACCAGGGTCAGTTTCCCGCGACCACGATTTCGTTTAATCTCCAGCAGGGCTACTCTCTGAGCGATGCCGTCACGGCGATTAACCGGTCCGAGCTCGATATGGGGCTGCCGGCCAATGTGACCGGCAACTTTGCCGGTACCGCTCAGGCCTTTCAGACGTCGCTTTCCAGCCAACCCATTCTGATTCTGATCGCAATCGCCACGGTTTATATCGTGCTCGGCATCCTTTACGAAAGCCTGATACACCCGCTCACGATTATCTCGACGATTCCTTCGGCCGGCCTCGGCGCGCTGATCGCGCTGGTCCTGTTCCGGACGGAACTTAATATCATCGGCATAATTGGCATCATCCTCCTGATCGGGATTGTCATTAAGAACGCAATCATAATGATTGATTTCGCGCTGGCGGCCGAGCGCAATGACGGACTGAATTCCCGCGACGCCATCTATCAGGCCTGCATACTCAGGTTTCGTCCGATCATGATGACGACCGCATGCGCGCTGCTGGGAGGATTACCGCTGGCGCTGGGACGCGCTGTCGGTTCGGAACTCCGCCGGCCCCTTGGCATCACGATCGTCGGAGGCCTGATCGTCAGCCAGATGCTGACGCTGTTCACGACGCCCGTTGTTTATATCACCTTCGATCGTCTGCGAAGGCTCACGGAAAGACGAAAAGATCGAAGAGGGAACGCCGATTTCGCGGAGGACGTGTACGCCGCCGATCGCATCGGTGCTGCGGCGGCGGACTGAGTCCGAGTCATCTTTCGCGAACTGCGTACTGCTCTGTTCCATGCTTTTGACCGCCCGCTCTATAAGCGGTCGTGCGCGGAAATAGCTGCCGGCATGAACCGTTATCGCATCCGCCGGATCAGTATGACTTGTTGAGTGATCGTCAAAATCACGACGATGCCAGTCAGCACCAGGATCAATACCGCCGGCGCCAGACTGACTGAATTGAGCTTCGACATGAGCCCGGCAATCCCGTGGATGTATAGATCGGTGAGCGCGCCGAAAGATCCCCGCCCTTGATAGCCCCCATATAGCGGGATGAGTTTGACGACATACGTTGCAACCAGTATGTATCCCGTCATCGCGACAAGAGCGACCCCGATATAGCGGTTCGCACCAAGCCAGACTAAACCCAAAAGAGGCGCAGCCAGAACCTGTGCATACCAGGGCTCGGCCGAGAGGGCCACTCCATGGATCGTGATGTTGGTAATGATGCTCGCGTACGCAATCGCCGTGACAAAACACGCGCAATACCCAACCACCGTCCACTCCACTGCGGAATGGCGTCGAGTCGTCCAGAGCACCAGCGCAAGTAACCCCAGACCTGCTGTCAGATTCAGGGTACTGGCCGAAAACGCCAGAAAGTTGTTGTTGCCGGTCCACAGAGCGGAGCGGATATAAGTGGGGATCACCGTAAGCCAGTGAACCTTCTGTGCCCCCTCGATGGCGGCCAAAAAGCCGAACCCGGATTTCGATTCCTGTGTGCCCGAGAGCGAGCCGAAGCGAACCAGGTTGCGCGCATACCAGTACCCGGCGACGCCGCACACGATCGCGGCTGCCGAAAGAACATGCCGACGGCGGAGGGCGAAAACAACAACAAACAACGGTATAAGTGCGAGAAAGTAAGCCTTCGTCAGTAGTCCCGCCGCGAAAACCGCGGCTGCGGCACAGGCGCTTCGAACATCTGGCTTTTCCCGATAGCGATTCAACGCCACCAGCGTCGACACCGCCAGCGGCACCGCGAGCCAGTCGTTCGCAACATGAGCCATCGTAGCCCAGAGCATTTGACAGGAGAACAGACAAAACAAGGCTGCGTCGCGATAGACGAACGGTACGCGCAATTGGCCGAACAGCGCATCCGTTGCGAACAACAACAAAAGGCAGCCCGCGAGCGCGACAACAATGCGCATCACCAATACGCGAACCGGCAGCGAGACCGCACCCAGACCCCACTCCAGCGGAGCCATCGCAAAATATGCCAGAGGCGCCTGTTGTGTTTCGTAGTTCCCGTAATCCGACACGTGCGCTCCCAGTGAGACAGGAATCGCAAATAATTCATTCCTGACTGAGGCGCGATGGTCATCGGACCAGGAAAAATATTGGGAAAAAGAAGTGACTTGGGGAAGGTTGTGCTGAACCACCGGACTGAACGGAGCCAGCAGGATCGAGGCTTTCACTTCGTCTGACAGCTGGCCACTCGTCAACTGTTGCGCGTACCCAAAATGGTAGGCTTCATCGAACCCTTCCCACAGCGGCATCAGGCAACTATAGAGAACCGCATTCGCAACGATGTAAAGGATCAGCAATCGCCGTGCGCGAATGCGACCGTGATCCGCTCGAACCCCCGCCGCCTTGCAATCGTCAAGCGGCTCGATCCACATCTCGGGCATTTTGGCGCCTCGATCTGGAATCAGTCTTAGCGAGGAGCAGGTGCCGGTGCCGCGCCCACCGCGCCGGGTGGCAGGGTTCCCCCCTCAGAGAGAATTTTCATGTTCGCCAGCATGCCGGTGAAGCGGGTGCGCCGGTTCTTCATATCGGTCTCACGCGCGGCATCGTCCGCCAGCCCGGAGTTGTCATAAAGCAGGGTGTAGACGATCTGAGTGGTGGTGGGTGTTACCGCTCGCGCCTCCAGGTCTCCGTGATACATGATGTAGGCGCCGCTGACGCGCAAAGGCTGGGTGTAGACGTAAGAATACTGCGTCTTGCCGACCAGCACCTCATTGCCGATGGTCCGTACCGCGCCCATGGCGCCGTCGGTGCCGGAGAGGAGAGTGCAGCCAGGAATGCCCCACTCGCCGATGTCGCAGTACTTGCCGATGCGCGCCCAGACCTTAGCCACCGGTGCATTGATCTCGATGCTCATGGGGATGGAAACGTAGTGCGGCGCTGGGCTCATCAGGGGAGCGGGGGGGGCGCCGCCGGGAGCGCCGGCCGGAGGGGCTGGTGCGGGAGGCAGCTTGCCACCCTCGGCCAGAATCTTCATGTTGACGAGCGCCTGGGTGAAGCGGACGCGGCGCGCGGTGAGATCGGCATCGCGCGCAGTGGCATCGGCCAGCACGGAGTTGTCGAAGAAGAGCGTGTAGTTCAGCCGAGTGGTGGTTGCAGTGAGCGGCGCTGCCTCAAGCGTGCCGTGGTAAAGGTTGTACATCACACCTGTGCGCGGCGCCTGTGCGTAGGTATAAGAGTACTTTGTCCTGCCTACCAATACCTCATTGCCGACGGTTCGCAGGACTCCGAATTCCCCGTCAACGCCTGAGGTGATCTTGCAATTGTTGACGTCGCTGTTGCCTATCCACTCGCCAATGTCGCAGTACTTGCCGATGCGCGCCCAGACTTTGTCGACCGGCGCGTTCACATCGATACTTATGGGGATAGTTACATAGTGCGGGTTTGGCACCTGTAAAGGAGCGGGAGCCGCACGACCGCCAGCCGGCTGAGCAAAGGCAGCGCCTGGCAGAAACGCGAGCGCGGCAATCGTTAGGAATTTCCTGAACATAGATAGAATCCTCCCCATGCGGTTGGGCAAGAGCATTCTACCGGAAAGAAATCGCAAAAGACAAGTAGCTTGCTGTCTTGAGATATGGGTGGGCTTCCTCGTGCCGCGTCCCTACTTCTTCTGCTGCGGACGAGGCTCGGAAGCCGGCGGAACGATGTTTTTCATCCGCAGGTACACGACCATGCTTCCGTAAATCTCATTATTGTGGCCGTAATTCAGGGTCAGCAGCCCCATGCGGAGATTGCGAGTCTGCCGCCCGTTCTCCTGAGTGACATCGACGATCTCGGTTCCGGAAGCGTCAGTCAGCGCGTTGTAGACGCTGTCGCAATAGCTGAACGCGTCGTTCAGCACCGACATGATCTCGGCCTTGGACGTCAACTTATCCAGATTGCCGGGGTTAGGATTCTTTTCCCCTTTGGCTTGCGAACACCAAAGGAAGTTGTAAGCGGCCACGTGCGTCGCCTGCTGACCGAACGTGCGTACTTCCGGCTGCGCACCCGGTCGCATCCCGTAGTTCTCCTCCGGCATTTTCTCCGCGGTTCGCAGGATAGTGTTGCGATTCCCCATGTAGGCATTGCGCAGCCACGTTGACAGCGGATTAACCGGATCTGGTGCAGCGCCCTGGGCGAAGCCGGATGCAGTCAATAAAGGAAAAAGGAGGAGGAGCTTTTTCATAGTGTTTTTAACCGATCGGATTGAACACCGATTCTATTTGAATAGCTTAACCCGAAAGCGCGCCCTCCTCAGACGATTGCGCTTCATTCAATTACGGGCGGGCGTGAATGTCAACGGAGCTTCGATCCCCATCGTCGCGCTTGTGAACATCGATATTGATGCCGGGACGGCGATGGTTTTCGTCAACGACCACGGGACGACGGTCTTCCACTACGACGGGGGGTGCAGGGGCGGCTACAGGCGCCGATGTGTCAGCGGGAGCAGCGGCCACGGGCGCGGGTGCCTGCGTACAGGCGGTGACTCCCAGGGAGAAGCCGGCGAGCGTCAGTCCTGCAACGAGTGTTAAGGCCCATTTTTTCATTTAGTTGATCCTCCGGTGAGATGTTTCTTCCTTGATTCTGCTCACCGTGGTTCCGATAAGCAGGTTGAGGGCCGTCCGGTGCTCAAAAATCAACCGCAATCGAGGCCGGTGCGTGATCGCTCGCATTCTCTTCGCCACGCACCCATCGATCTACGCCGCCATCGATTAATCGCGCGGCCATTTCCGGCGAGAGCAGGAGGTGATCCAGGCGCATGCCCCTGTCGGACTGCCATCGGTTACGCTTGTAATCCCAGAATGTCCACAGCGGGCCCTCGGGCTGGAGCGTTCGAAGTGCATCGGTCCAGCCCTGAGTCAGTAATCGTGCGAATGCCTTTCGGCTCTCGGGCTGGATCAAAGCGTTGTTGTCGAGTGATCGCGTTGGGTAAATGTCCTGCGGGGTCGGCACGACGTTGTAGTCACCGGCGAGCACCACGGGAACTCCAGCCGCCATCAGCCCTTCGGCATGGACAATCAGGCGCTCGAACCAGGCCAACTTGTAGTCGAACTTGGGACCGGGCTGCGGATTGCCGTTCGGCAAGTAGAGGGAGGCAATCAGAACTCCGTTTACTGCCGCCTCAACGTAACGCGCCTGGGAATCGTCCGAATTTCCTGGCAAAGTCGATCTGGTAAGAACCGGTTCGCAGCCCCGCGCCAAAATTGCCACGCCATTCCAGGAACGCTCGCCCTGCCAGACCGCGCCATAACCTATCGCGCGAAATGCAGCCACTGGAAATTCTGACTGCGCCGCTTTGAGTTCCTGCAGGCAGACGACGTCCGGCCTGGTCCGGTCAAGCCAGGCCAACAGATTTTCCAGCCGCTTGTTTACGTTGTTGATGTTAAACGTCGCGATCTTCATCGCCCAGATTTAACGATGTTAACCAGATACGTTACTGCAGACTGATCGTCGCACTATTGGAACTCGATGCGGCTCCAACCTTGAGCACAACCGCCTGCGATCCCGTTCCGGCTCCCGCGGGCACCATCACTTCCACTTCCATCAGGCCGCCTACACTGCCCGGAGATGAACCCGCATAGAGCACTTGCGCGATCTTCCCGCCGATCGTCATCGACACCGGCAAGACCGGTACGTGAATGAAACGGGAGGTGGAGATGAGTCCATCCACCCCTACAGGGTTCACCGCGCCTTCGCCCGTGGCAAACAGAATGATCACGGTTCCGGCGCTTGCTGCGTTAGTAGCAGAGTTGACCGTACCATCCTGATGGAGCGCCACCACTTCTCCAATGCCGTTCAGCGTCTCCGTGAAAAGACCCGGTACGCTGGCTGCCAGCGGAATCGTGAACGCCGCCGTCGTCTGTGTACCAGCCTTGAGAACCACGCTGGCGCCGGCGGAGCCCGCCAGTTCATACGGGACAATAACCGAAGTCTGGCTGGCCGAGGCATAGAGCACAGGCGCCGGCGTTCCGTTGAATGTCACACTCGTGCCGCCCACGTTGGAGCCCATCGTCCCCGACGCCGGAATGGTCGCCGACACGAGCGGAGCGGGGCCGATACTCTGCCCCGTAATCACCACGATTTCACCAGGAGCCAGAGCGCTCGACGCGCCGCTCGCAGCATTGTAAATACCGGAGATACCGGCTGGCCCCGCCACCGTATCCACGACCATGTTGCCGAAACCGAAAATCTCAGGCTCTCCAGCCGAAGGAGTAAACCCAACCGGAGTGATGACCATGCTTGTCACTTGCTGGCCAGCCGCGGCCGACCAACTGAACTGGTTCTCTTCCGCCGGATACTGGTCAGTCAAAAGGTTGAAACTGCCCGTGTATATCAAGGCGCCCCCGTTAAACAGCTGCACGCCCACTCCGTTAAGCTGCTCCGACGGCACGGTAAATCCTTCGGCCATTCCAAATTGAATACTGTCAACCGGCGTCGAGAATGTGATGCTGAACGCCTCGGGCGGCCCGACCAGTGAAGGCGTTGAGATGAACTTTTCCGTACCTGGAACGAATACGTTGTAATTGATGTTTCCCCCTGGGTCGGAGAACGTGAAATTCTCACCCGGCGCTGTCACGGTCAAACCGTTGAGAGGGGTGGGAGAGGGAAATTGAGTCTCCGGGAGCGTGACATTCGCGGCTGTCAGGCTCGTAACGAAGGCCAAAGCCATCATCACGGAAGATTTCATCAGGCGCTTTCCTTTGCGGCGGGTTTTGAATGAAGTGCGTAGGATAGCACGCAATTCTAAGGAAACGTTTATGGATCTTCGCGAACCACCAGCGCAGGTGTTTCGCACAAAACTATACTGGATCGATATGAACCCCGACCAGGCACTCATTAACGCGGCTTATCAGGAGGCGATCAAAAGCCTCTATACCAGGCTTTACACCAGTTACGCGGAAGCAGGTGGCGTGGCGGCGCAGGAGCAGCAGGCCGAGCAAAACTTCATGGCCGGAATTACGTTAGCCCGGCGATCGCGCGATCGAGCGATTGCGCTTCTGGCCTGAGCTGCGACGTTGAAGGCATCTTTACGCATGCCGGGCCGGGCTCTCGCGATCGGCTGTCACGAGCGATAGAATACTAGCGTAGATGAAGCGGCAACGACGTGAGTTCCTCCACACCCTCGCTGGCGGCGCCGCGGCCCTGACCTGGGCCGGTGCGGTTCTGGCTCAAAATCCCTCGGAGTCTACCCTTGTCGCCACGAAACTCAGCGAAAGAGCCACGCTGATTACCGGTGCTGGCAACAATATCGTTGCCTTCGCGGGCGATGGCGGAAGTCTCCTGGTGGATTGCGGTGATGCCCTTCATGCGCAGGACGTCCTTAAACTTGTCGGCGGCGTGAAGACTGTGATCGACACGCACTGGCATCCCGAATCGACGGGAGCCAATGACGCGATGGCACGGGCCGGCGCGAAACTGATCGCACACGTGAATACCAAACTGTGGATGACTCAGGAAATTACCCACGATTGGGACGGCAAGATCTTCCCGCCGCGTGCCAGGGAGGCTCTGCCGGCGGAGACGTTCTATTCGACTGGCAAGGCAACCTTCGGCGGTGAGCCGATCGAATACGGCCTGATGCCCATGGCCCACACGGACGGTGATATTTACGTCTATTTCCCGCAGTCGAACGTTCTGGTAGCCGGGGATGTACTGCAGCCAGGCAGGCTTCCGCTGCTCGACTGGACAACCGGCGGCTGGATCGGCGGCATGCTGGACGCACACCGCACTTTGCTGCGGATCGGCAACAAGACAGATGCTACGACGCAGATTGTTCCCGCGTCGGGCCCTGTGATGACCAAAGCGCAGGTGCAGCAGAACCTCGACCTGCTGACTAAAGTTCGTGACCAGCTCGTGAAGCTGATGAAACAGGGCCTGGGTCCCCAGGATATGATCGCGGCCAAAGCGCTCCAGCCGTTCGAAGGCGAGTTGTCGGGCGACCCCGCCCCCTTCATCTATACGGCCTACCGCGGCCTTTGGGGACATGTGCACGAAGTGGGCGGCATCGTTTAGCCCGGGCCTCGGGTAACGATATACAATCATGGGCGGTCAGTGCTTCAGGTCAGTGCTTAAAAATGCGTAATTTACTGCTCGCCCTGTTTGCAGCGAGCGCTCTCACCGCCGCGGATAATCCCAACCAGGCGCTGGTAAACCGTTACTGCGTCACTTGTCACAATCAGAAGCTCAGAACCGCGAAGCTGGCCTTCGATCAGCTTGACCTGACGCATCCGGAAAAAGACGCTCTGACGTGGGAACGGGCTATTCGCAAACTGCGGGGAGGCATGATGCCGCCGCCTGGCGCGCCTCGCCCTCCGCTCGAAGCCGTGAACTCGTTTGCAACATACCTCGAGGACTCTCTGGATAAAGCGGGCGCAGCCAATTTCAACCCCGGCAGCGTGCGCATTCACCGGCTCAATCGCACCGAGTACGCCAATGCGATGCGTGATCTGTTCGGCATTGAAGTGGATGGGAGCGCCCTGCTCCCCTCCGATGACATCAGCGATGGGTTCGACAACATTGCGAAAGCGCTCAAAGCCTCACCTTCGTTTCTCGATCAATACATAATGGCCGCGCGCGCCGTGGCACACCAGGCGGTCGGTACCCCGCCGTCGAGTAAAGAGGTGACCGCAACCCTCCGCGGGATGGATGCGGGTATATCACTGCCGCCCGGAGCCCGCACCGGGGTGACGGCGAAATTCGTCGCTGCCTACGAAGGCGATTACGAAATCCGGCCAACGGGCAAGCCCGCGCTTTTCACAGTCGATGGAAACTTTATAGACGTCAATGCCCGCACCCATCTGACGGCGGGGGTTCACATAATCGTTTCGGCCACCGGAGGCCACAGCCGCATAGAGAGCGAGGGCGCCCTGTTTGGGTTCGTGCCCAATGGCGCGGGAACCGGTTACGCCAGTACGGGCACGATTGCTGGCGGTTATCCCAACGGCGTGTTTGGCAGCGCAACCAGCCCAGTAGGTCTGGAGACGCCCGCTGTCACGGTTAAAGGTCCCTTCAATCCCACCGGAAAGCCAATCGAGACATCGAGCCGTACTCGTATCTTCGTGTGCCGTGCTTCAGAACCCGCGGAAGAATCAGCGTGTGCATCGCGCATTATCTCCAATCTTGCGAAAATGGCTTACCGCCGTCCTGTCACCGAGAAAGACCTGACGCCGCTTATACGCTTCTATGCGGAAGGCCGGACAGCCGCCACGTTCGAAGGCGGTGTCGAAAACGCCCTGGTCGCGATGCTGTCGAGCACCAAATTTCTGTATCGGGTTGAGCCGCCTCCGTCAGGCACGAAGCCCGGCGGCATCTACCGCCTGAATGGCATGGAACTGGCCTCCCGCCTGGCGTTCTTTCTCTGGAGCAGCCTCCCCGATGAAGCCCTGTTGAATGCCGCTGAACAAGGCAAGCTGAGCGATCCAAAATCGCTGGAACATGAAGTCAGGCGCATGCTGGCCGACCCACGCTCGAATTCCCTCACGACGAACTTTGCGTTTCAGTGGTTGAAAATTCGCGACATGGCCGCCCTCGAACCGGATCCTAATATCTATCCGGCTTTCGACGCAGCACTCCGAACGGCACTCCATGAAGAGATGCAACTCTTCGTCGACAGCGTCTTTCGCGAGGACCGCAGCGTAGTGGATTTGCTGAGTGCTGACTATACCTTCGTCAACGAGCGTCTGGCCGCACACTACGGCATACCAAACGTCCGGGGCGACCGATTCCGCCGGGTAACACTCACCGATCCAAACCGCTTCGGCCTGCTGGGCAAGGGCGCGGTGCTGATGGTTACGGCCTATCCAAACCGGACATCGCCGGTCCTGCGTGGCGCTTACATTCTCGAGAATATCGCGGGCACACCTCCTTCGCCGCCTCCTCCGAACGTGGAAGCATTTAAGGAAAACAAGGAGGGCGAAAGACCGAAGACGGTTCGCGAGATCATGGAAACGCACCGTGCCAATCCCACCTGCAATGCCTGTCACGGGGTGATGGACCCGCTCGGGTTCTCGCTGGAGAATTTCGACACCATCGGCGCCTACCGGTCGATTGACCGCGCGACAAGAACCCGAATCGACACCGCCGGCAAGCTGGTGGATGGAACGGCCGTGAACGGACCGGCCGACCTGCGAAATGCTCTCCTGCAGCATCCCGAGCAGTTCGCTCAGACGTTTACGGAAAAGATGATGACTTATGCGCTGGGCCGCGGAGTCGAGTACTTCGACATGCCCACTGTGCGCAGAATTGTGAAGGATGCAAAGCCCGACAATTACCGCTTCTCCTCCATCGTGATGGGGATCGTCACGGCGCCGGCGTTCCAGTCAAGTATGGTGGAATTGGATCCCCCGCAACTGGCCGCGAATACAGGGAGTCATTGAAATGTTCGTCACGAAAAAGTACTTGACTCGGCGCACCCTGCTGCGGGGAGCGGGGGCGGCTCTGGCACTACCGCTGCTCGACGCCATGATTCCGGCGCGTACTGCCTGGGCACAGACAGCGGCGAACCCCACGCCTCATCTGGGATTCATTTACTTCCCGCACGGAGCGGTAATGAATCGCTGGACCCCAACTGGTGAAGGAAAAATCGGCGAATTCGGCGAAATTCTGAAGCCTCTCGACAAGTACAAGTCGATTACAACAGTGTTCAGCAACATCGACAATCAGGCGCCCGTGGGTCCCGTGCACGCGCTGGCCCCCGCAACCTGGCTCTCCTGCGTTCACCCGGCCATCAGCCAGGAAGCCCATGCGGGAACGACGGCGGACCAGATCGCGGCCCAGCACATCGGCCAGGATACTCCGCTGCCCTCCCTCGAAGTAGCCACGGATAACCACGGAGGCGGTGGCTTCTGCGACCGCGACTACGGCTGCTCTTACGCGGGAACAATCTCATTCCGCACTCCCACCACACCGCTGCCCGTCGAAATCAGTCCGCGTAAACTGTTCACACGTTTGTTCGGTCAGGGCGACAACGCGAACGACCGGGCTCGCTTGTCGAAACAGTACGGCTCATTGCTCGACATGGTGGGAGCAGAGGCCGCGGACCTGGAGCGCGTCCTCGGGCCATCCGACAAGGCCATGCTTTCCGATTATCTGGAAAGCGTTCGCGAAATCGAGCGGCGCATTCAGAAGATGGAAGCGCGCGATCTCTCGAAAGTGGCCGTTCCCGATGCGCCCCCGGATACAGCTTTGCCGTTCGACCAGCACATCAACCTGATGTTCGATCTTGTCGCGCTCGCGTGGCAAGCCAACATGACTCGCGTATTTTCCTTCATGATGGCAGCGGAAGTGAGCGGGCAAACGTATAACCACATTGGCGTTCCCGATGCCTTTCATCCGCTTTCCCACCACAATAACGAGCAGGCCAAGCTCGATCGTCTGACGAAGATTCAGACTTATCACACCCAGGTATTCGCGAAATTTCTGGATAAACTCGCCAAAATGCCGGATGGCGACGGCACTATGCTTGACCACTCCCTGCTCCTTTATGGCAGCAACATGAGCAACAGTAACGCCCACAATCACTATCCGCTGCCCACATCGATCGTGGGAGGCTGGAAGACTGTGAAGGGTGGCCAGCACATCGTGCCGCCGGAACATACGCCACTCGCCAACGTGTTGCTAACTCTGCTCGACCGCGCCGGCATCACGCAGGACAAACTGGGCGACAGCACCGGTAAACTCCTGGAGGTCTGAACGCGATGAGAGCTGCCGGCGCTTTATTGCTGTTCGCAGGCCTTACGTTTGCAGCGGATGCTCCGCTCGTCGTGGCTGTAAAATCCGGCCAGCGTGCGACCGCGATCGACTTGATCGCAAAAAAATCATCCGATGTGAATGCGGCCGAAACCGATGGTTCCACTGCGCTCTTATGGGCCGTCAACACGGATGACGCGGATCTCGCCGCGCGTTTATTGAAGGCGGGAGCGAATCCGAACGTACGCAACCGGCTGGGAGCCACCCCGCTCACTGAAGCAGCTTTAAATTCGGATACGGCGCTGATTCAGACACTACTCGACGCCGGAGCCGAGCCAGATGGCGCGGGGGCCGACGGCCAGACTCCGCTCATGATCGTCGCCGGGACGGCAAATGTAGCAGCTGCCGGGGTTCTCCTGGCGAAAGGCGCCAATCCCAATACAACGGAAAGCCAGCGTGGTCAGACTCCCCTCATGTGGGCGGCTGCAAACAGCCAGCCAGCCATGATGCGTGAATTACTGGCACGCGGCGCCGAGCCGGATTCGAAGTCAGCCACCGATCTGATGACGCCTCTGGTGAGTTCCGAGCCGCGCGCCATAGCACGGCCGCCGGGTGGCATGACGGCGATGCTCTTTGCGGTTCGCGAAGGCTGCATCGATTGCGTGAAGGCTCTCGTAGACAAAGGCGCCGGGCTCGATCTGGCAGACCCTGAAGGGGTGACACCACTGATTTCAGCCCTGTTCAATGGTCATTTCGATGTCGCGAAATATTTAATTGCCCAGGGCGCCAGCGTTGACAAGTGGGACTGGTGGGGCCGCAGTCCGCTGTACCTCGCCGTGGATTACAACACATTGCCGCATGGCGGTCGCCCCGACCAGCCGACGATCGACGAGACGCTGCCGATCGACATTATTCGCATTCTCCTTGACAAGGGAGCCAACCCCAACCTCCAGTTGAAACTGCTGCCGCCCTATCGCGGCACAGGAGCGGATCGTGGTTTGGATGTGATGCTGACCATCGGAACCACGCCCTTGCTGCGCGCCGCAAAAGCGCAGGACACGGCGGTCATCAAACTGCTGCTGGATCATGGCGCCATTGTCGATTTACCGAATAGCCAGGCTATGACGCCGACGGTGGCAGCGTCCGGCATGGGTTCGGTGGATTCCGACACGCGGGGCAATTACTATGCTCCCGATATTCAGGATCGTGCCATTGCATCTCTCGACCTGCTGCTGACGCATGGAGGCGAGTTAAACGGACGCGCCGGCCGCCTGCAACAAACGGCGCTGCAGGGAGCTGCCTTTTGGGGCTGGGACAAAGTCGTCGAATATCTGCTGAAAAAGGGCGCCGACATCAACCTCACGGATTCGCGTGGATTTACGCCGGTCGATTACGCCATGGGCCGCGCGGGCGGTAATAGCCGTGGCGGTCAGCGCATTGATGTACATCAGACGACCGCCGAACTGCTCATTTCCCGGGGCGGTGTCGCTGGAACGCCGGTGCCACAAGGCGGCCGGAAACGTTAGAAACTCTTTACCGATTCACCAGCCCATCTGAGACATGCGGTCCGCAATAATCCGCTCGTATTCCGTTACATGGCCCGGTTTCCGTCGTAACGGCGCGGGCACTATCGATGCCAACTCAACTGCCTGCTCCCGGCTCAAACGCCGCGCCGGAACATGGAAATAGCGCTGGCTCGCCGCCTCCGCACCATATATACCCGGTCCCCAGTCAATCACGTTCAGATAAAGATCGAGAATTCGTTTCTTCGTCAGCAGGAGTTCGGCAAGCGGAACAATCGTGAACTCAACGCCTTTGCGCAGGAAAGACCCGCCCGTGCTCAGGAACAGGTTCTTAACCAGTTGCTGAGTAATGGTGGAAGCTCCGCGGCTCTTGCCGCGTTCGAGATCATCGTGAACCGCCGTCTCAACTTCCTTCCAGTCAAACCCGTGATGCTGGAAGAAGCGGGCGTCCTCGGCGGCGACCAGCGCGTGTTGCAAGTTCGGCGCAATCTCTCCCATCGGCACAAATACATACGCTTTGCGGTAGGGCCGATTGTGTACTAAAGCCTGCAACCGCCGCTCCACCTGAACCGCTGTCGTCGGAGGATCCACCCAGCGCAGCAAAACAAGGCTCAGGGCTACCAAACTGTAAAAAGCAATGGCAGCACCCAGGAGCACCCACGCGATTCGGACTCCCACCGAACGCTTACATATCCCGGCACGACGTTGATTCGAACTTTTCGACAGAGCCAATCTCCAAATAGGACTGTACTGCATCGCTCTGGAATTCTGACAAGATCGAGCAACTACGCGGGCACGGTCTGATATTGGCCCCTCAAGTGTAGTAGTTCGTCTGAAAGTCTCTGCTGACTAAACTCTGACAGCGCTTTGGGATTGGGTCGGAGCCTAAGTCGCTACCTTGTCCAACACGGGAGGAATGTGAAAGTACGTGTCTCATCGGTAATGGCTTCCGTTCTGGCTTTGTCATTTCTAGTGGACAATGCCCACGCCGGCGCCATCACTCTGGGAACGGCTTCTGCATTCGGCGTACTGGGAGATGCAGGGGTGACCAACACCGGTCCCAGCCTCATTGACGGAAGTGTCTCTGGCTCGACCGGAACCCCGGCGGTCACGGGCTTTCCACCCGGTACCGTGGTGCCGGGAACGGGGACGCTCTACACAACAGGGCCCGGCTCGTCGACACCCTTTACCGACGCCACCATTGCCTACGACACTGCGATTGACCAGGTGCCAACGGAGAGCCTCGCCGGTACCAATCTGGGCGGGCTCACGCTCGCTCCGGGAGTATATTCTTTCTCGTCCGCGGCTCAATTAACGGGAATGCTCTCCCTCGATGCTGAAGGCAGCGACGATGCGTCGTGGACTTTTCAGATCCCGAGCTCGCTCATCTCCGCAAGCGCCTCAAGCGTTGAAATCATCGACGCCGGTAGTCCGGGCGCGTTCGAAGGCAGCATAACCTGGGCCATTGGCTCCAGTGCCACTCTCGGTGACAACACAACCTTCCTGGGAACGATCATTTCGCAGGCCGCGAGCACCCTCGATACGGGGGCAACAATCGCGTGCGGGCGTGTTATATCGCTCGGCGCCGCGGTAACGCTGGACGACAGTGTCATCGATGCTGCTCCCGAAGACTGCGCGGTCAGCGGCGCCATAGTCGGCCCTCCCTCATCTGTCACTCCCGAGCCCCGCACGCTGGAACTGCTCCTGTTCGGACTCCTCGCCATGACACTACCGAGATTCCGCAGGTTGAGATTCAACCCGGTTCTCTATTCCGTGACAAAATCGCTTAAACGCGGTTGTCTCTGAAAACTATTGCACGTCTTTAACGGCTAACTCGTCGAGCAAATTGGCAGCCTTGTTCAGGTTGTCGACTCCAAATGCTACCAGGACCCGGTTCGACCCCGGCTCTACCCCGCAGTACGAATAGTCGATGTTGATCTGCTTTTCACCCAGCACCGCAGCCGCACGGCCCAGTTCTCCGGGACGGTGCTGCAGACTGATTGTCGCGACCCCTGTTTCCTCGAAGATCATTTGCAGTTTGCCGAGAACGGCCTTGGCCGCTGCCGGCTTATCTACCAGCAATCGCGCCAGACTCTCGCCCTCTTCGACGAAGGATTGAAACGCCAGGATGTTGACTCCCTGCTCTGCCAGAGCCAGGAAACATTTCCCCAGTGCGCCCGCCTTGTCTTCGATAGTTACGGTAAATTCCGTGGTTTTCGGCATTCGATTCAACACCTTTGCGTTCCGGGTTCGCCCTTCGGCCTGACACCCAGCCCAGCGCCTTTTATCATACGAGTCGAAGTGACGCCGTTCCCAAATCACGAGTCGCGCCGCGCCATGGCCTTTGTGTAGACTGGATTTTCCGGCGTGACTGACGCAGGTACCCGAGACCATCCCGATGACTACCGTTTCTGATCCCAACATCACCACCCGGCGCCACCTTCTGCGCTCCAGTTCGGCTGCCGCACTGTTATTCCTGGCCGACCTCCCTGCTCCCGCCGCCACAGATTTCTGGGTTAAAAAAGCTCCTTCAGAATGGTCGCCTGAAGAGATCAGACAGCTCCGCGCCAAATCGCCCTGGGCGAAGAAAGTCCGCGGCGAAATTGCGGGCAGCGGACCCGGCGCCTCCAGCGGTCTCGACGCCGCTGCCAACTCCGCTCCCGGCATAGGTGGCGGACGCGGCGGTTTGAACGCCGCAGCCATGGGTGACGGCGGAAACGTGGGCGGCGAATCGCGTAGTGGCGCGTCCGGCTCCGCACGCGGTGGAATCGAGGCCCCGGAAGTTGTGATTCGATGGGAAAGCGCCCAACCGTTGCTGCTGGCCACTAAGTCGCCGCTTCCCCCGGACCTCGATGGCCACTACACCATCAGCATGTCGGGGCTTCCTCCGCAAATGTTTTTGTTGGCCCTTACGAGGGGCGGCCGCGGCCGTTCAGCGGCCCCTCCAGACGCTCCGGATGCCGCCGCGCGTCAAGCCGCGCATCAAGCTGTGCATCAAAAAGAAGAGATCGATACAATCCTCAGCGTGACCACGCTGACCGTCAAAGGACGTGCTCCTCAGAACGCCGACGTCATGCTGCGCACAACCGATGCGCAAACCTTCCTATTCGGTTTTTCGAAGTCAAACCCGCTCGCTGTAGCCGATAAAGAGGCAGTCTTCTCGATCAAGCTGGGGGCTCTCACAATCAAAGCGAAGTTCGATCTGCGGGAGATGATGTTCGACGGCAACCTGTCGGTATAAGCCAGGGCACAAACAATCCGGCCCAAAAACAAGCAGACCCAAAAACAATCAAACAAAGACTGGCGCATCGAATGCAGGGGCGAATGCAGGATTCAACCTTGTTGAGCGCCTATACCAGGAACCCCAAAAGCCCGCCCCGCCATGACGTGCTTGTACCTGAGCCGGTCGATCCGAGAATCGCCGATGTGGAAGCGGTTGCGCGCTGGTTCGATTATGCCTTCGTCCTGCCCGGCGGTTTCCGATTTGGGCTGGCAGGAATCATTGGATTGATTCCTGGCTTCGGCGATGTCGTCGATGCGCTGGTTTCGCTCTACATCGTTCATCGCGCCATTCAGTTAGGCGTTTCGCGGGCCACACTCGCGCGGATGGTTTTGAACGTTGGCATCGAAGGGATCGCCGGATCGCCTCCGCTGATTGGCGATCTGTTCGACGTCGCCTTTAAAGCCAATCGACGCAATTACCAGATCCTGCGACAGCACATTGCCGAACCGCGCCGGCGGAGTAGACTCGACATGCTCTTCCTTGTGGGAACAGCCGTCCTGGGCGTCATCGCAATTGCCTTGCCTTTGATCGGACTGGCGGCATTGATTCAGCACTTCCGATGAAGGGCCTTGCGCCTTTCTGCTCTATGATCGGAACATGAAGAGGAGGCCACCTATATGCGCAAGCTGTCGAGCTTAATCGTTCTTCTTCTGTGTGGAGCTGCTCCGTCGTACACCCAGCAAACATCGGATTCGGGGCAATCGATCGGGCCTCATCCCCTTACCCTCGACGTCATCGTATCGGCAAAGTCAGGCACCCCGGTAGCAGGTCTTCAGCAAAATGACTTCACTCTCCTCGATAACAAGCACCCGCGCGAAATTCGGTCTTTCCGTGCGGTCGAAGCCAACACTGCTGACGCACCGGTGGAAATCATCTTGCTGATAGATGAAGTAAACGCCCCTTTCTCCGCCGTTGCGAATATGCGAATCCAGCTAAAGAAGTATCTGCGGGAAAACGGTGGTAGTCTGCCGCATTCGGTTTCGTTGATTCTGTTCTCCGATTCCGACACCAAAATAGTGAATCCATCGCGCGATGGAAACGTTCTGGTGTCTGAGCTCGATCGAATCGACACCGCAATTCGCACTTCCCGAAGGTCGCAGGGCGTTTACGGAGCGGCTGACCGTATGCAGATATCTATTCGGGCTCTCGGTTCGCTCGCAGCCTTTGAAGAGAAAAAACCAGGGAAAAAGATATTGATCTGGCTGAGTCCCGGTTGGGCCTCACTCTCCGGTCCGCGGATTCAACTGACCTCAAAAGACCATCAGTTGTTTTTCAATACAATTGTCGCGGCGGCCACAGCGCTTCGCCAGGCGCGCGTAACTTTGTATAGTATTGACCCGCAGGGGGCAGCTGAGGCCGGGAGCTCTCAGATCACTTATTACACGACATTTCTCAAACCCATACGCAAGGCTGATAACGCCGAGGGTGGTGACTTAATGTTGCCGGTGCTGGCCGAACAAAGCGGTGGACGTGTTCTGAACTCGAACAACGATATAGCCGGCGAGATTCGCACTTGCGCGGCTGACGCGGATAACTACTACATACTGTCATTCGACCCACTCCCCGCCGATGGGCCCAATGACTTTCACAGTTTCGAGATCAAGATCGACAAACCTGGATTGACGGCGCGGACCCGAGCCGGATACTACGCCCAGCCCTGAACTGCTTCTATCTCAATTGGTTTGGGGCGCATTGAGCCGGGCTTCGTCTCCCAGGAAGCCCCGGTCACTCGGCACTATGATCCAGGCCCCCAGATACACCAGGAAACCAACTCCCGTACAGATAGCAATTGCCAGCCAGATCACCCGCATCAAAACAATATCCACCCCGAAATACCGGGCGAATCCCGCGCATACTCCGGCGACCTTTTTGTTCCGCTTATCCAGCATCAGGATTCGCGGGGCTTCCGTTGCGACGGTGGAAGCGCTTCGAATCCCGCATTGTGAGCAAAACCGATCGTCCTCTCCAAGCTCGTGGCCGCATTTTGTGCAGTACATGGTGTTTCCCTCGTTCTAATGTACGGATTCCGACGGCGAAATGTTCGAACCTGTCCAAACTGATTCACGACAGTCGGTACAATGCAACTGGTCGTCATGAAATATCCCAATCGGAATTCGACTTGCTCCGTTCCTGCCAATATGGTGCTTAACGTTACGCGTGGCTTCACGGGCAACTTATCCGTCTTCACCCTGCTGCTCTGCCAGGTTCTCTTCGGGGTTTCAACTCTTTCCGCTCAGGAGGAAACACCTGATAAGCGTCTCCAGCGCAGTGCCGAAACCCTCCGGGAGGTGGCAGGAAGCCGGGATAGCGGTATTCCGCTTAAGTTACTCGAGAAAGCTCAATGCATCGTGATTGTCCCGGACATGAAGAAGGCCGCGTTCCTGGTCGGCGGAGAATATGGCCGAGGCTTCGCTTCCTGTCGTGTTCCAGGTAGCTGGAGTGCCCCCGCTCCGGTTCGTCTGACAGGAGGTAGTTTCGGACTACAGTTGGGCGCCGATTCCACAGATATCATCCTGCTGGTCATGAATCCCCGCGGAATTGAAAGGCTGCTATCCGACAAATTTGCCCTGGGAGTCGATGTCAATGTGGCGGCCGGGCCGGTTGGCCGCGATGCCAATGCTGATACCGATGCGATGATGCACGCTGAGATCCTTGCCTGGTCTCGTTCGCGTGGCGCATTTGCCGGGGTATCGCTTAACGGCACCGTGGTCGAGCGCGATCGCGCGGAAGCAATCCGGCTCTACGGAAGACCCTGGAGCAATCGTGAGATTATTCGTGGCGGCATTGCGATCCCCGATCCCGCAAAAGTCCTGACCAATGAGCTCGGGAAAGACATCTACCACAAATAACAAGAACCTGCCGGCGCTCAATTAAGCACCGGCAGGTTCCCGAGGTTTTCAGTAGTTGACTGCCTTACCGTGCGCGCAGTTGCAGGCCCGCCTTCTTATCGCCGCGCAAGCTGTTTCGTGCCATTCTCTGCATGATCGCCATTTTGGAACTGCCCGTTGCAGTCACTACCGCGGCACCGCTGCTGTTGATCGACATCGTGGCTTCCGACGTGTAACCGTCGCTGGTCCCGATATCGACGTATACGTTCGATCCGGCGCTGGACGGCACAGTCACGTTGATTTGATAGAGCCCGGCAAAAAGCGGCGTCAGACCGGCAAAGGGTAGCGGACTGGCAGCCAGCGCTCCACTGAAATCGACGTGGACATCCTGGTCATTCACCGTACTTAAAGGACTTGCGGGTGCCGGCGTGCCGTCCGGTGTTACGGCGGGGCTGACGGCACCCAAACCACCCACGTACAGAATGATGGTTTCGTTTGGATTAGCCGGGCTGCTCGCCGAAATCGGAACATAGTTCGCATGCTCAGCCAATGCCGCGCCTACAGCGTTGGGATTTGCAAAAACACCAGGCGAACTGTTACTCGTATAGACCGTAACTGAGTTTGACGCTGTGCTGTTGTTAGTCACCTGAAATGTCGCATAAGCAACTCCATTGCTGGGACTGATAGCCATGGGGACCAGGGCATTGATCTGAGTAGGGCTCACATAGATCAAAGGCGCAGGAGTGCCGTTGATCGTAACCTTAACACCGCCTAAAGTGGTCGGCAGCGGATAGCTCGGCTGACTCACGATGGCAGTCGCCAGACCCGTTCCGAACAGTGTGATGATTTCGCCCGGTGCAATCGGGTTCGTGTTTGGCGCGAAACTGGCTGTACTCACGATGCCGTTAGGTGACAGATAAACTCCGCTGCCGGAGAACTTGGGCATCGCCAATCCGAGTGTCAGTGAATAGAGCGGCGGAGATCCGGCGGTGTTACCTGTCGCAATAAAAGCTTGCCCATTCGCGCCGAACGCGAACTGGTAGGGCGTGCCGGTACTGGATGGAATCGTTCCATTGGCTGCAATCGAGTACTGGCTGGAATAGGTGAAATCGTAGACATTGAACTGCAATGACTGTGTCCGGTTGTGAAAGAGCGAGGTACCGGTCCCGGTGGCGTTGGCTGATCCGTAGAAAGCATCGATAATATTGACGCTCTTGCCTGTGGGGTCAACCTGATCCTCAAACGCCGCCATATAGTAACCGCCGGTTGCAGTCGCATTGGTCGCTGGACTGGTCAAAGAGCGGATTCCCACAAAGAAATCGAAGCCCGTCGGAGAGCCTCCCAGAATGATATTTCCGTCGGATGACAAGTAAAACTGCTTTGTGCCGCTGACGAGTTGTCCTGTCGCTGTCGCTCCGAAGTTGATCGTGCCGCTTCCCTCACCCGATAGCGTGTAGGTCACGTTCGCGGCCGTCTGATTAAGCTGCGTGTTACCAAGATCTGCACCCGCCCCTGAAAGCGAAACAGTTCCGAGACTACCCGCTCCGTTGGAGGTCAGGTTGAATGTCGCTTGACGCACTGCCGTGATGCTGGCGCCCGAAAAATCAAGGGAGCCGCCGGTATAACTGCCTGTAAACGACGCGTTCGAGACGTTACTCCCGGCGGGTATGCCGATCATGATGTCGACATCGAAGCCCTCCGTAGCGCTCGCTACGAATGCCGATGGTCCGACCGAGCCCACCCCGCCGAACTCAAACACCGTCTGGTCGGCTAAGCCCTGCATCCGCAGAAAACCGTTGGAACCGACGTTATATGTTCCCGTAAGAGAGACCGATGCGTTGGCGCCCGACGCCAGACTGTTGCTTTGTCCTTTGAAAGTGTAGGTGCCTTTTCCATTGAAAGTGACGACGCCAATCACGCTGGTCGCTGCCGTAACATTGCCGGCAGTGGTGCCGGTCATAAGAACCTGCCGTACAAAATAGTCGCCATTGAGCAGATTGTCTCCACTCGAATCGGCGTTTTGTGCGTATAACTGCGCGACGGCAATGAGCGTGGCCGCCACCATGTGAAAAGAGCGCGATCTCATTTGTACTTAACTGTCCTCCAAACGTGCACCCAATTGCATGCAGAGTTCCGTGGTATCAGGTGAGCCGTCGTGTTACATACGTTCGCGGCTTCTGCATTGCATAATCACGGATGGTCGTAGGTATAGAGACGCCCCGGACCTTAAGGCTGTTTCACCGATCGCACTGTCTGGCGTACTACCAGGCGGTGCAATGTATGGAAAACGTCAGTTTCCAGCCACTGCTGCACGTAAAAGATCTCGCGGCTCGCCTTCACGTTTGATCGTAAAACCGGGGAAACACTTCTCCAGTTCGGGCTGCAAAACTTGCCACGTCCCGTCAGTATTCGGAGCCAGCAACCGGTCGTTGACGAAAACTTCCAGCGTCTTCCGGTCGAAGTGCAGCTTACCTTCGAATTCCGGTTCCTTTTCCAGAAGCTCACAAGCTTCGAGCGCAGACCGGTGCGCCTGCCGAACTCGTGATTCAAACGTGCCGTCCAGTTCACTCTTCCGGTTATAAAGCAGGCCGATCCGATTCTCTCGATTGTCCAGGCTGTAATTCGCCTCGTGCCCAATCAGCAACACGCCCGGTCCAGCCGGCACATGCTGATAATCCGCCACATCGATCAGTAGCTCGGGGCGTATGCTGTCGCGGATCCATCGGTGAAATACTCGGATGGTGTCATCCAGCCTGAACTCGCTGGACTTATCGACAAAAATCTTGACGTTTATGTGCTGCACCGCGTTGGGATCCATCAGACGGATGCCTTCACCGGTGTTGCCGTCATACGCGCATAGCAGCTGTAACAGGCTTCGATAAACAACTGCGCCTCTTCGATCAATTGGTGTGCCGTCTCATTGGTTTTTGGCAGGGCTGACTCTTCATGGATCCGGAAAAAGTCCTGCGCGAATTTGCCGCGCACAAAGGGGTCGAAGAAGATCTCCGTATCGTAGAACTGCTTTCTGAAATCGTCTACAATCATCGCGGCTTCTTCGGGCGCCACCAGGAACTTGAATTTCAGCAGAGCCTGCGCCCCGTGCAGCATCGACTCATAGGCCATCCGCGCCGCCTTTTCGATATTTCCTCCGTCCAGCTGCAACTGCGCCTCGAATACTTCGCGCTCACATGCCACCAGTTGGAAGTCAATCGGATAAACCACTTCGCCTGCGCACTCCCCAACCCCGATGTCGCCCAGCGTAAACTCGCGCGGATCGCCCCAATCGCTGTAGAAAGACGGATCTTCCTCATGCGTGGGAACAGCCGCGAACTCCTCAATCATCTTCTTGCATTCGGCTTTTCCGATGCGTTTGATGAAAGCCTGGAAAGTCTCTCCGTCCAGTCGTTCAGCGCGATACCGGCCCGTGATGCGATCCACCGTTTCGGGAATCCGCTTCGAAGGAACGGCGCCGATTGCGAGGCCATATGACCCCGCGTTATTGGCCCACTCTCCGCCCAGAAGCACTTGAAAATGAGGAACCGTGTAGCCATTCTTGTTGCGGCTCACTCCATAGAAACCAAGGTCCGCCACATGGTGCTGACCGCAGGAATTAAAACACCCGCTTACCTTGATACGCAGCCCTCCGATTGACTCATCGAGAGCCGCATTATTCTCCGCCAGACGGGTACGCAGTTCTCCCGCCAGACCTCGTGACGACGCGATACCGAGTTTGCAGGTATCCGTACCCGGGCAGGACGAAACATCCGCAATCGTGCCCGCGATCGGTGCCGCCAGATCGGCCCGATTCAGGTCCGCATAGAGGTTCGGAAGATCGGCTTCGCTTACCCACCGCAGAACCAGGTTCTGCTCGACCGTGCTGCGGACCGTTTCCCTCATATAGGTGCGCGAGATATCCGCAACCGCCCTTAACTGTGTGGCAGTGATGTCGCCCAGCGGCAAAGCAAGCGTGACGGTGGCATAGCCTTCCTGGCGCTGCCGGTAAATGTTGGTCGAATGCCACCGCTCAAACCCGGGGGCCAGCGCCGCACCGATCTGCAGCAGCGACGGTGCCTTCAAAGGTTCTTCGTTGTCTTTTGAGAGATCTTTCAGATAATCGGTCCACCGCGGATCGTAGGGCAGGACAGCTCGCTCAGCCGTTACCAGCTTCTTGAATTCCTCGATACCGAGTTTGCTGACAAGAAACTTGAGCCGAGCCGTGTTGCGGTTCTTCTTCTCGCCCAATCTTGCGAACACTCGGGCGATTGCCTGCGATAACGGCAGGATTTCCTCTTCCGGAACGAACTCGTCATACAGACGCGCCTGCTGCGGCACCGGACCCAGTCCGCCTCCCACCCACAATTCGAACCCACGCCTGGTTTTGCCGCCTTCTTCCCGCGTTACCGCAATGGCGCCGAAATCGTGTAAACGCGCCAGTCCGCAGGCATTTTCTTTGCACCCGGAGAAAGCGATTTTGAACTTCCGGCCGAACGATTGAGCATCGGGATGCCCCAGCAGAAAATAGGTGATGGCTTTGGCGTAAGGCGTGACGTCGAAGGTCTGTTCCCGGCAGACACCCGCGATCGGACACGCCGTTACATTACGAACCGAATTCCCACAGGCTTCCCGGGTGGTGATTCCGACCGACGCCAGACGCCTCATCAATGCGGGCGTGTCTTCAATATGGATGAAGTGGAGCTGGACATCCTGGCGCGTCGTAATGTGCGCGATGCCGTCGGAGTATTCTTCGCAAAGATCCGCCAGCATCTCCATTTGGGGCGCATCCAGTCCGCCGAACGGAATCTTGATACGCTGCATTCCAGGCGCATCCCACAAGGTGTTGGGACCTTTGGTGGCGCTCGACGGGTAATTCAGAGTCCGTGTGGTTTGTCCGTCTGACCGCTGGCCGTTGTCATAGCGCTGCCCGTAGGCCCCGCGGCGCAGACGGGTCTCGGCAAACACTCGGTCTTCAATCTTGTTCTGCTTCTTGAGCGCAATCTCGTGTTCGAAAACATCGAGCTCAGCCGAAAAGGTTTCCGGCACACGGTCCCCTAACTGCGCTTTCCACTGAAGATTGCTGGCTTTCATCTGAACTCCGCTGGAATATTCAACACTGGAAACATCAGGCTGTTTCGATCGTCGCCAAAGGAACTTTCCTCCCAGCGCCCCGTGGGTAGAGGCGTTGACGGGTCCGAACCAGGGTAAATCGAGGGTCGCTTTCGATGATAACCGATGGCATCCTGCCCCGGATTCGCCTGCTGGCCGAGTCGCAGATAAATGCTGACGAATGAATGCGTAATAGAAAAACGCGATCCACTCCATCCAAACCTGCGATGCAACTTTTTCGGAGGTCCCGCTATCCTAGTTGGTGTGGGGCAAAGACGCCCCCACAAGTCCTCTGGCGCCGTGCCTAGCCAGGTCCCCTGTAGCTTTTCCTTCAAATACAAAACGGAGCCAATTTCCATATGAAACTTTCAAAAGTGATTTTCAGCGTCGCCACATTCGCCCTGGCTGTTGCCAGCGCGGCCTCGGGATACAGCGTAAAAGTGTACGATTCCATATGGATCGGCACAACCCAGATTAAAGCCGGTGACTACACCATCCAGATGGAAGGCGATAAGGCGATCTTCAAAAGCGGCAAAAACGTTGTCGAAGTTCCGGCCACATTCTCCGCCGGCGAGCATAAATTCGCCTACACGGCCCTCGTCACGGTCGATTCCAAACTCCACGAGATCGATCTGGGTGGAACCAAAGACAAGATCCTCTTCGCCTTCGAAGCCGCTAAGTAGTTTTCCCGTATCTTGGAGCAGCAACGCTGAATGGACAGAGAGAGCGGCTCGCCGACTCTACTCTGTCCATTCGCGTCCGGCTTTTTTATCTCTCCTCGTCAGCAAACGTGCCGAATGGCACTAAACTATTGCTGTGGGTTCCCAAAAGGTAACACTGGCTGCGATCGACGATGATCCGGATCTGCTGACGCTGGTTAAAGCAGCGCTTGCCGGGGACGCCGATCTCGAAGTTCTCGCCCTCGACGACCCTGCAGCCGCACCCGAAATCATTCGCCGCACACACCCGCACATTGTCCTTGTCGATCTCATGATGCCCGGTGTTTCCGGGATGGAATTGTTGGAACGTATCGTTCAGATAGATCCTGCTATCGATGTCATTCTCATGACGGCGTTCTACTCCACCGAATCGGCCGTCGAAGCGATCAAGAAAGGCGCCTGCGACTATCTCAACAAGCCGTTTACGCGGGAACAACTGCGTGCGCTGATCACCCCTCTCGTCGCCGAAGCCCGGCGGCGGCAACAGGCACAGCAACTCGACGAGCAGATTCTGGCCGCTTCGTCGTTTGAAGGCATAATCGGCCGCAGCCCGAGCATGCATGAAGTTTTTGCGCGCATACGCCGAGCCGCGCCCTATTTCCGAACGGCCCTGATCACTGGTTCTACGGGTACGGGTAAAGAATTGGCAGCCCGTGCGATGCATCGGTTGAGCCCCGTGAGCCGTGGTCCTTACTCGGTTTGCAATTGTGCCGCCATCCCGGAGAATCTTATCGAGAGCGAGTTGTTCGGGCACGTCCGCGGCGCATTCACGAGCGCTTCCAGCGACAAGCCCGGTATGTTCGAAGTTGCCAGCGGCGGCACTTTGTTCCTCGACGAAATAGGCGACATGCCCCTGGCGGCCCAGGCCAAGTTACTCCGAGCCGTGGAAAATCAGGAAATTCAACGCGTCGGTTCGACAATTCCCCGTAAGATTGACGTGCGGATCGTTTGCGCCACCAATCGGAATCTCGCCCAGGAAGTAGAAACTAAAACGTTTCGCCAGGACTTGTTCTTCCGTATTTCGATGGTTCAAATCAGAATGCCGTCCCTCGCTGAAAGGCCGGACGATCTGCCCTTGCTCATCAGGCACTTCATCGCGCGTTTCGCAAGGCAGTATCAAAAGACGATCGACGGGATCACGCGTCGCGCCGAGGCGGCCATGCTGCGTCATCGCTGGACCGGTAACGTCCGTGAACTGGAAAACGTGATCGGCTACGCCTGCATGATGACTGACACGAATCAGATCGACGGCTGCGACCTTCCCGCCTCTTTTCGCGAACATTCCGGGAGCACTTCAGGAGCATCCTCTAGCACAGACACCGAAGACCTGATATCGCTCGAAGAGATGGAGAGCCGGCACGCCCGTCGCGTGCTCGACGCTGTTGACGGAGATAAACTCCGCGCCGCGGAGATTCTCGGTGTCAGCCGCGCAACGCTCTACCGCCTGTTGAAGCCTCAGTCGCCGCTCACGCCGGCATCGGCTGCCACGTCAGCGTAGCCGTTTGTAGCGGCTTGTCGATAGCACGGGTTTACCCATGACGCCCTCGCGCTCCAACCTTTTTTGCACCAATTGCCAGTACAGTTCCAGCTCTTTGATTGCTATATCCGTTTCCTTCTTGCGCCTTTTCAAAATCGCGAGTTTAGTAGAGGTGGGTTCATTCATACGTTTCGCTATTTGGCACATCAAATACCAAAAAGAAGCCGGCTCATGTTCTTTGTGGCTCAATCATTTGCATCGCTACCACGGAAATACCCCGCACCGGTTTTCTCAATCCTGAGAAAGTTCCATTGCAGAACTGAGATAACTCGGAGCATTCACGTTATACTCGTGAATCCCCGGTGACCAAATCATGCTGAAAATGAAGGTGTGCCTGCTCGGATCGTTTGGGGTCGGAAAAACCAGTCTGGTGGCACGCTATGTGCATAGCATGTTTGCTGACAAATATCACACCACGGTAGGCGTCAAAATTGACAAAAAACTACTTGAGATTGAGGGCCAGGAAATCACGCTGATGCTGTGGGACATGGCGGGTGAAGAGGACGGCGCGCCCGTGAAAATGAACCAGGTGAAAGATGCATCTGGCTACCTTCTCGTGGCCGACGGCACTCGAAGCAAAACTCTGGATGTAGCCATGTCTCTTCGCCAGCGCGTGGAAGCAGAAATTGGACCTCGCCCATTTCTCCTGCTGGTCAATAAAGCGGATCTGCGCGATACCTGGGAAATTCCCGAATCCACATGGGGCGGTCTTACAAGCTCCGGCTGGACTATTCTCGAGACCAGCGCGAAATCCGGCGATCAAGTAGAGGAAGCCTTTACCCTGCTCTCTTCGCGCATCCTGAAAGCCCAGGCCGATGACACCGAATCTCAAGACGCAGACGAAGACGACGATTAACGATCTCTTCGCGCGGTTCGATCTGGCTCTTTTCGAACGTCTCCCGGATGGCCTGTTTCGCCCCGTGGGTCAACTGCCCGACTGGCTGGCGGCGTTCTTTTCGGCAGACAATTACAAAGCCCACGATCTGGTAACCGAGTTTCCGATTCTCGAGATCTTTCTGCCCGAATTCGAGATCGTGTGGACCACGGGTTCTCCCGAGCAAATGCGAACCGACGTCTGGACGGAGACAACTCCCGCCGGTGCTGAGCTCTATCTGGAAGCCATCGCTGCTATCGCCGAGGGCCGCCCCTTCCTCGGCATCCGTTCCCTCCCCCAGGCCCTTTTCACGTATCAGCAGTTGGCCCATGATTTTGAACTGGAGAAAGAAAAGGTCGAGCGCCTGAGCCGCGAACTCGATATAAAACGGCGAGAGGCCGAACGCGCCACTCAGGCCAAAAGTGATTTTCTGGCGACCATGAGCCATGAATTCAGAACGCCTCTGAACGCCATCATCGGTATGGCCGACGTCCTCGCCCTCACTTCTCTCAGCGCCGAACAACAAAAATACGTCGATATCTTTCAGCGCAGCGGCGTTTCCCTGCTCAACCTGATCAACGAAATTCTGGATCTCTCCAAAGTCGAAGCCGGCCACATTGAGTTGGAACGAGCCGACCTTGACCTCCAGGATGTTCTGGCCCGCGCCATGGAGGTCGTCGAGGTACGCACCGCCGCGAAAGGCCTCTGGTTGCGTCAGGCCATTGCGCCTGACGTTCCGCGCTACCTCATCGGAGATCCCAATCGCCTGCGCCAGATCATCATCAATCTGCTGGGCAACGCCATCAAGTTCACCGAGCAGGGCGGCCTCGACATCAAAGTCGAACTTGATCCGGAACAAGCGCCGGACAAAGCTTCTCCCGGCCGCCTGCGATTTTCCATCACCGACACGGGAATTGGCATTCCCGAGGACAAGCTGGGACTGATATTCGAGAGCTTCACCCAGGCGGACAGTTCAACCACTCGAAAGTATGGAGGCACCGGGCTGGGACTGACGATTTCGAAGCAATTGGTGGAGCTGATGGACGGGCGCATCTGGGTAGAAAGCCAGCCAGGCGTCGGCAGCACGTTCTTCTTCACAGGCGCGTTCGACGTTCAGGACGATCAGACTGTGCGCTCCCCCCCCTCTGCCGGAACCGAACCCCAGACATCTCTCGAACAACTGGAATCCCTCGCCGCTGGCCTGCGCATTCTTCTGGTCGACGATTCGGAAGCCAATCGAATTCTGATCATTCAATACCTCAAGAAGATTCCCCTTGTCATCGAAGTCGCCGAAAACGGTCAGACCGGCCTCGATCTGTTCAAGGTGGGTCAGTACGATCTGGTTTTGATGGATTGTGAGATGCCTGTTATGGACGGCTATACCGCGGTTGCTGAAATTCGCCGTTTCGAAACAGCCAATGCTGCAAAAGCTACGCCGGTACTGGCCCTGACTGCGCATGCTTTCGCCAGCATGAAAGGCAGAGGGATCGAGGCTGGGTTCACAGATCTGCTGACAAAGCCGATCCGGCGCGTTACTCTGCTGGAGACTCTGGCCAGATTTGGACATTCCTCCCCAGCATCAGTCATCCTTGCGACTTCGAAGCTGCCCGAACCCGCGATATCGGAACCAGCGATCCGGGTAAGGCAACCTGGCCCCATTCGCATCCGCATCGAAGAAGGTATGGAAGATGTTGTCCCCGGCTATCTGGAAAAACGCCGAAATGACATCGACGTCTATCGTGAAAGCCTAAGCTCTTCCAGTTTCGACGCCATTCAGAAACTCGCGCACAAAATGAAGGGAACCGGGGGCGGCTACGGTTTTCCGGAACTTACCGATCTCGGCGGCGCCATGGAGTCCGCGGCCATGCGGTCTGACGCCACCGCGCTCGCCCAATATATCGAGGAATTTTCGCAATATTTGGAAAATGTTGTGCTCGAGTAAGCCGATTACCTAAACTTGAAGTAGATTGAGCGACGCTCTCGATCGGGGGAATATCGGTTGAAAATTCGTTTTTGGGGTACGCGGGGATCCATCGCGACTCCCGGACCCTCCACCAATCGCTATGGCGGCAACACTTCCTGCGTCGAAGTAGTGACTCATGCAGGTCAACGCTTCATTTTCGATTGCGGCACCGGGGCCCGCCCGCTCGGCGCCCACCTGATGGAGACGGGCGAGAATCCGATTTCCGCCACCATCCTGCTCAGCCATACCCATTGGGACCATATCCAGGGATTTCCTTTCTTCGTTCCTCTGTTTGTGCCAGGAAACAGCTTCACCGTTTGTGGTCCCCAGGGTGCAAAAAACTCCCTGCCGGAAGTACTGGCGGGACAGATGGAATTCACTTATTTTCCGGTTGAGTTATCCCAGTTAGGCGCTACCATCACTTACCGCGATCTGGCGGAAGGCACTTATGAGATTGATGGCATTCGCATCAGCGCACAGCTTCTCAATCACCCCGCCAGCGCACTCGGATACAGGATCGAAGCAGACGGCGTTACCTTGCTCTATCTTTGCGATCACGAGCCCTATTGGGAGAGTCTCTGGAAGACGGACGCCACACCGGGCCATATTGAATCAATCCTTCACGATCGGGATCGGCGGCACGCCGCTTTCATGCAGAACGCCGATGTTGTGATTCACGACGCCCAGTACACGCCGGAAGAATATCCGAGCAAGAAGAACTGGGGCCACAGTACTTACTCATACGTGGTGGGAATCGCAGCGGCTGCCAATGTGAAACGGGTGTTTCTCACCCATCACGATCCGTCGCATGACGACGATTTTCTCGACGCCCTCGAGGTCAAGGCTCGCGCGGTAGCAACTTCGCTCGCTGCGTCCCTTGAGATATCCTGCGCCCGTGAGGGATTTGAACTGCAGGTTGAGCCGGGCGCGTCTGTCCCCGTGGCCCTCTCCGAGCCAAGCAGCATCGGCGTCGTTCCCGAGCCGGCCTCCGGCACATCGTTGCTGGTTCTCGTCGTGGATGACGATGAAGATCTTCGCGTTCTGGCGCGCAAGGCGCTGATCCGTGCCGGTCACCGGGTTCTCGAAGCAGCCGGCGGTGTCGAAGGTCTGGAAATGGTTGCCAGCCACCGCCCGGACCTCATTATGCTCGATCTGAGCATGCCGGACGTGGATGGATTTGAAGTGCTCCGGCGGCTCCGTTTGGCGGAGTCAGGCCGAATGCTTCCCGTCATCGTTCTTACCGCCCATGGCGATGAACAAAGCGCGCGCGATAGTTTTGCCCTGGGCGCATCCGATTTTCTGGCCAAACCCTTCACCGCGCCCCAGCTCGATGCCCGCGTCCGTTCCTGTTTCGCTCACGCATCTCGCTGACAAAAAGCCAGCTTAAAGCTGAAATTTAATGGAATCCCGATCAGTTCTCCGCGTAAAATGGTGAGACTCGGCAGCCCTTTCGCCGATCACACAGGAGATTGCATCGATGAGTCCAGCAGAGCAGCCAGATCACAGCCCGGGCCAGGTATTGCGCGGAGGCGCAGGGAATGTCGACAAGATCCGGGACATTCTATTCGGCACGCAGATGCGGGATTACGAATCGCGCTTCGCCCGGCTGGAGGAAGCTCTGGTCAAGGAAACGGCGGAGATTCGCGAGACCAACCGCCGCCGCTTCGACCAGCTCGAAACCTATATCCGCAAAGAATTCGAGACCGTCCAGTCGCGCCTCAAAACCGAGCGCGATGAGCGATCCGACGTCGACGGACAGCAAGCCCGCGAACTGAAAGAGCTGTCCGAGTCACTCAGCCGCCGCATACGCGATCTCGACGACCGCGGTAACAATGTGGAGCGTGATCTGCGCAATAGCCAGTTGCAGCAGGCCCGCGAGCTCACTGATGAGATCCGTGCCCGCCATGAGGAAATCACGGCGCTGCTTGAGAAGCGCGTTCACGAATTGCGCGATGGGAAGACGGACCGTGCCGCGCTGGCTTCACTTTTCAACGAAGTAGCTTTGCGCCTCAGCGACCAGTTCCAGATACCTGGCTCGGAAGCCTAGCGTGCCCGAGCCGGCCGGCAAATCGGTCGACGGATCGGCGAGCGCTGCGGCCAAATCGGGTGATCTGGGCGCACTGCGCCATCTGCTTGTCGGCCCGGAACTCGAACAATTAAACCGCCTCGAATCGCGTGTCGGTGAACGGGCCAGCCGCGCGGCCGACCTCGCCGAAGTCCTTCCCGACGGCATCCGGGGCGCCAAAGCAAAGGCCCTGGGAGAAGCGCTTGGACCCGTCTTCGAAAAGGCTTTCTCCGCATCGGTTCGCAAAAAGCCGAAGGAATTGGCCGAGGCCATCTATCCGATCATCGGCCCGGCTATTCGGAGTTCGATAGCCGCCGCCATTCGGGATTTCGCCGAGACGCTCAATCAGATTGTTGAAAAGAGTGTCTCGTTTCGTGCCATCACCTGGCGCGTCGAATCCATCATCAGCGGCAAGCCGTTTACGGACATCCTGCTCGCGCGCAGTCTGCTTTACTCCGTTGAGCAGGTCTTTCTGATTCATCGCAAGAGTGGGCTGCTCCTGCAGCATGTGGCAGCTAAGGATTCCGTCCTGAAGGACGCAGACATGGTCTCCGGCATGTTAACGGCGATTCAGGATTTCGTTTCCGACTCCTTCACCGAAGAGAACCAGAACCTCGAAACCATTGACGCTGGACGCTTCAAGCTGTGGTTGACTTATTCGCCGAAAGTGATTGTTATGGGAGCAGTTGGCGGCACAGCACCCGTAGAGCTACGACAGGTTTTCCGACGCGCTCTCGACCAGATTGAAGGGTCCCTGCAAGGCCAGATCGACGCTTTCAAGCAGGATGATGTGAGCCCCTTCGAAGCTGGCCGACCCTTCCTCGAAGCCTGTCTCCTTGGCCAATCCGCGCCTGAAATGAGATCAAAAGCCCGGCTTTGGCCCTATGTAACTGCCGTCGCAACTGTTGTCGTGGCGCTCCTGACCTGGCACTTCGTCGTGCAGGCTCGCTGGAATCGCTATTTTGACGCATTGAAAAAGGAACCCGGCATCGTGGTCACGGATATCGAGAAGAACGGCGCCAGCCGCTTTGCTTTGACCTGGTTCAGTCCGCATTGGATCGTCTCGGGACTGAAAGATCCTCAGGCTGCGGATCCGGCTGCCCTCTTGTCAGCTCAGCATCTCGATCCGAAGCGTGTCCAATATCTGTGGCAGCCTTATCTCTCCCTCAATACGCCTTTTGCCGTTCAGCGCGATCTGGACGCGGCAGTAAACCGTATCCGCCGGCAGATTATCCGTTTTGACAGCAACAGTTCAAAGCTGGTGATTGCAGAAGCTGACCGCATTGATGATTTGACCCAGGCGATTGGTGACGTCATACGCCTGCGACCCAACACGACGATCCGGATTCTGGGTCATGCCGATGAAATCGGCAATGCGGGAAGCAACGGCAAGTTGTCTCTCGACCGGGCCAATCAGGTGGCCGATGCGCTCGCTGCCCAGGGTGTTCCCCGAGCTTCGCTGGCACCGGAGGGCTTAGGCAACGCCAATCCCCTCCGTGCCGGGAGCACCGACTGGGACCGTTCAACCAACCGCTCCGTTTCTTTCGACATCAATACCCGCTGAAACGCTGCCGGTACATCGAGACCTTTTAATTCGACCCCGGATTCTTGACCGGCAGAATGGTCTGGTTACTGCTCGTCCCATTTTGCGAGATCACCAACTGGTAATTGCCGTCGGGCAGTTGAGCGGGCATCTGGAAGTTGATCTGATACAGTCCCACAAACCCTGGCGCGAGGCCCGCAAACAACACCGGTACCTGCGTCCCGCTCAAAGTCAGCGTCGGCTGATTGAGCACATTCGCCGGCGGATTCGACGGTGACGCCGCGCCGCTCGGCACATTGATATCCGTCGCGCCCAACCCCGACAGATAGAACGTCACATACTCGCCCGGCGCCGCCGGTGACGAATCGAGAATCAGCGTTCCATCCTGATGCTGCGCCACTACCGCTCCCGTCGTAAAGTCGAGAATCGCCGGCACCGCCGCCGTCAGGTTGATCGGCTGCGGCGTCGTCAGCGCTCCATTCGCGCTCACAATCACCTGATACTGGCTCCCCGGCACCAGATCGAACGGTATCTGCGCATTGATCTGCCCCGGACTCACGTAATAAAGCGGCGCATTCTCTCCCCCAATCAGAACCGTGGTTCCATTCAGCTGCGTCGGCAGCGGCAGCACCGCCGGCGATCCGCTCACCGACGCCAGCCCGCTTCCATATATCTGCACGATATTACCCGGCCCCACTCCCGCGCCCACCTCCGGATTGAAGATGTCGAGCGTGCCGTTCGGCGCCAGCACCGGAGCCGTATTCGGCGCCACCTGCCCTGCGATCTGCGTCGTCGCCGTCGTATACCCCGGCACCGAAACCCGCGCCAGAATCGTCACCTGCTGCGATGTCTTGCGCGGCGTCCATGTCGCCGAATATAAGCCCGTCTGCGGATTGATCGGCGCCAGCACCAGCGGCGGATCTCCATTCGAGAACGTCGTCACCACCTGCCCGTTACCGATCGTATTGCCGCACGAATCCACCACGATGAGCGCCAGCGGCAACGGCCACGATGCCGGCGCCGAGAAGTTACTCACCAGCCCCGTCTGCGTCGGCACTAACTGCGCTCCCGTACACGATGGCCCCGTTGTCTCCGGCTTATTTACCGCCCCGGTCGCCGTTGAAGCCGACGACACCTGAACCGGCGCCTCCGCTCCCGCCGTTCCCAGCGGCGGCTCCACCACCAGCGTCACGTTCACCGTCCGTACCGCCGTTGCGAACGCAAAACTCACGCTGCCCCGGTATGTCCCCGGCGCCAGCCCCTTCGCATTCGCCGTCACCGACACGCTCGCCGGATTCGTCGCCGAAGTCGAGCCCGTCGTCGGACTCACCGACAACCATCCACTACCGTCGCTCGTGCTGGCCGCGGACTGGAACGCCAGCGCCGCCTTCGAACTGGCGAACACCTGAACCGTTTCCGCAGGCAGTGCCGCCCCCGAACTGAGGAACACCAACCCTGCCGGTTGCGGATCCGGAATCACCCGCGTCGTCGGCGGACTCACATTCAGAATCACCTGAAAATCCTGCGGCGAGTTCACCACGCCTGAGCTCGATACCCGCACCGTCGCGTAATAAGCCCCTGGACTCAGCAGTGCCGAAGCCGCCGGATCGATCGCGAAGTTCACCGTCCCCGGGCTCGACGGCGTCGCCGTGCCTGACCCGCCTCCCGTGATCCAGTTCGCTCCGATAACCGACGTTGTGTAACTCACGCTCCCGCTCGATACGCTCACGAGGAATGAGCCGCTGCCATTACCCACCTGTCCGCCCTGCGCCATCGAAAACTGCGTGCCCGCCGGACCCAGCGTCATCACCGGCGCTCCCGCGATCAGCAGCGTGACCGGCACCGCAGCGCTTCCCGCCGAACTGTTCACCGTCACCGAGCTCAGGTAATAACCCGGCGCGAGTCCCGTTGGATTCGCCGTAATCGTCACCGCTCCGCCCGGCCCCGGCGCTACCGTCGACGGGAACGATCCCACCGAGATAAAGCCGTCGGCCGCCGACACCGAATTAATCGTCAGCGTGCCGCCGCCCGCGTTCACAATGCTCAGTGCCGACGAAGAAGACGCCGGATTCGACGTCTGCGAAACGAACGACAGTATCGGCGACCCCAGACTCAACTGCGGAGGCGCCGCCGTCACCGTCAGCGTCACCGCGATCGACTGCGATTTACCCGCGCACGGCTGCGATGTACACGTCACCGTCACCGTTCCCGCATACGGCGAACCAGCCGCCGTCAGACTCAATGCCGCGCCGTTCGGCCCCACCGTAATACTGCCCGGCGTCGACGTTGCACCCGACCCCGTCAGCCACGGCGCCGATGACGACGTCGTGAAGTTCAGAACGTCGGCCACCACCGTCGCGCTCACCACCACGGTGCTTGGCGCAGGAGCCGCTGTCGTCCCCGCCGTCAGCGCAAACGATGCCGTCGCCGCCGACAACACCAGATCCGGCGAGGGAGGATTGATCGTCAAACTCACCGGCTGCTTCGCCGTTACCGGCGGTGTCGCCGAATCCGTAGCTACGATCGTGAACCCAAACGTATTCGCCGTACCCGGTGTCCCTGCGATCTGTCCGTTCGAGAACGACAGACCATCCGGCAAGGTCCCCGTGATGCTGAACGTATAAGGAGGTGTCCCGCCCGTCGCCAGCAAGGTCTGCGCCGGATAATCCACATTCGGCTGACCGTCCGGGAACGTCGCCCCATTCGTAATCTGCAAAGGCGGCGCGTCGATGTTGAACGATACCGTGCCCAGAACCTGCGCTCCCGCCGTATCCTGCACCTGCACACCTACCGTGTATGAGCCGAGCGCTGTCGGTCCTGGTGTTCCGGAAATCGTACCGCCCGAACCGAGACTCAGACCCGACGGCAATGAGCCGCCCGTCTTTGTCCACGTATAACCCGGTGCCCCGCCCGCCGCGCTCAGCGTCTCCGAATAAGGCTGACCAGCAATCCCATCCGGCAGCGAGGTCGTTGTGATCGTCAGTGCCTTCGGCGCCGGACCCGTGATCGTAAACGTAAACGTTCCCGCTACGCTGGCTCCCCCGCCATCCGTTACCCTCACGCCCACCGTGTAAGTGCCGGCCGTCGTCTCCGTCCCGCTCAAAGCCCCGCCCGAGAAGCTCAGGCCCGGCGGAACTCCCGATGCCGAGTACGTGTAACTGCCGACTCCGCCCACGCCGGTTACCGAACCGCTGTAAGGCGTCGTTGTCGTGCCCGAGGGGAATGAACCCGAAATCCCCAGTACGGAAAGCGTGAGTGTCAGCGACTTACTCACCTTCGTCGAATCCGTGACGGTAACTACCGGGCTGAATGTTCCCGGCTGCGACGCCGTTCCGCGCACATTACCGTTCGCATCCACCGTCAGGCCGCCCGCTCCTGAAATACTCCATTGATAAGGAGGGATTCCGCCCGCCGCCGTATACGATCCCGCCACCGATGACCCGACCGCCACATCGCCCAGACCCGCGCCTCCGCTGATCGTCAGCGGCACCACCGTCACTACCAGCGACAACGAAGTCGAAGCCGTCTGACCCGTAGTCAGGTCCTGCACTCCGATAAACACCTGTCCGCTGAATGCCGCCGTCGGCGTCCCCGAGATACTCCCCCCCGAACTGCCGCTCAGCCCCGCCGGCAGCGTCCCCACACTCCACAGGAAGTTCCCCGATCCTCCCGTCGCCGCCAACCCCGCACTGTAACTCTGACCGACTACCCCCGCCGGTAAACTCGACGTCGTGA
>Ga0302320_10001498_pt1 | contig 56178 bp, 36 predicted proteins | sample Bog_T0_3_FD_202130 | JGI IMG/M metagenome (GOLD analysis project Ga0302320, IMG submission 202130) | Peat permafrost microbial communities from Stordalen Mire near Abisko, Sweden - Bog_T0_3 | ecosystem: Environmental > Terrestrial > Soil > Wetlands > Peat | place: Sweden: Abisko, Stordalen Mire...
GAGCGGTAATGGTAGAGATGTTCAGGTTGACGGCCTGGTTGTTTGTCAACAAGATGTTCTTGAACGCGCTGGTATTCCCTTGAACCACATTTCCGAAGGCCAGGGTGGGGTAAGAAAGCGTGGCTGCCGCAGTTCCGACACCGGAAAGCGCTGCCTGGACAGGACCGTTGGACGCAGAATCGATGACCGTAACCTGGCCCCCGGTGGTGGCTCCTAAGGCTGCCGGATCAAAGGTGACCCCGATGACGCAACTGGCTCCGCCGGCGAGAGTGCCGCTGACTGTGCCGCCTGCGATGGGGCAGGTGGTGGTGGCGCTGGTATCGAGCGCGAACGGTCCAGCGAAGATGAGCTGAGTAATGTTCAGCGTGGCGGCCGAATTGTTTTTGAGTGTGAGCGTCTTGGTCGCGCTGACCGTGCTTTGGGCTACCGCTCCGAACGCAATGGCCGTCGGGCTAAGCGTAGTCGCGACTTCTCCCGATCCAGTAAGGGTGACCATTTGCGGGCTGTTGCTCGCGTTGGACGAGATGGTGAGGGTACCGTTGGGCGCAGCTCCGGTGGTGGTGGGAGTGAAAGTGAGCGCAATTGTGCAAGTGCCGCCTGCCGCGGCCACCGTAGGCGTGAGGCAGGTCGACGACGGATCGACGGCGTACGGGGAACCGGCAGAAATAGCAAGAGAGCTGACAGTAAGGGTGGCAGTGGCCTGGTTGTTGGTAAGCGTAACGATCTTGATGGGGCTGGTCTGGCCTTGGACCGCGAACCCAAAGGCCACGGTACTGGCCGAGAGCGAGGCGGGGTTAATCCCCGTGCCAGAAACGGCAACCAACTGCGGGGTATTGCTTGCATTGGTTGAAATGGACACCGAGCCGGCCGGAGCGGCGCCCAGTGCAGACGGAGTGAACGTGACTCCAATGGTGCAAGTGGCGCCCGCGGCCAGATTGCCGGAGTTGGGGCAGGTGGTCGACGGATCGATGGCATAACCGCCGGCCGGCGCGGTAATGGAACTGATCGCGAGTGCGGTTGACTGTTCGTTCTTGAGGGTGAACGACCTGATCAGGCTGGTTTCGCCTTTGACCTGGTTTCCAAAGGGCAGGCTGGTCAGCGAAAGCACGGTGGGCTCTATCCCGGTCCCGTAGAGAGGTACGTTTTGCGGGCTGTTGATGGCGTTGGTGTTGATGGTCAGCACACCGGCAGGAACCGCGCCCCAGGATGCGGGCTTAAGGGTGATCGGTATCGTGCAAGTGGCGCCCGCGGCCAGATTACCGGGGTTGGGGCAGGTCATTGTTGCCCCGAAGGTATAAACAGCGCTCGGAAGTGTGATTGAACTGATGGCCAGAGGGGTTAGCTGATTATTCTTGAGGGTCAGGGTCAGAGTCCAGCTGGTTTCACCGATCACCACGTTACCGAAGCTCAGGTCGGTCACGTTCAGCGTGGTGGGAGCAACGCCGGTTCCATTGAGAGTGATCGTTTGCGGGCTGTTGGTGGCGTTGGTGGTGATGGTCAAAGTGCCTGCCGGGGCCGCTCCGATGGCGCCCGGCGTGAGGGTGACACCAATCGTGCAACTGGCGCCCGCTCCCAGCGAGCCCGGGTTGGCGCACGTGGTCGACGGATCCAGGGCATAGGGCACCCCTGAGCCGACGATGGAACCGATACTGAGGCTGACGGCCTGGGTGTTCTTGAGGGTGATCTTCTCGATCACGCTGGAGTGGCTGGCGACCACATTGCCGAAATTAACGGCGGTGGTCGATAGCGTTGTCTGCGCTGCTGCTCCGGCCGAAGATAACAGGCCAAGAGCGGCGATGAGTGAGATCAGGACCAGGTTTTTCAGGTTGCTGCTCAGAATCCGTTCACGGTAAGACATGGTTACTAGCCTCCGTCGCGTTGCTAGGGGGTGGGGCAGGAAGGTGGGGGAGACCACCGGGCTGCGGGTCTAAAGGTGGTTAGTGCAAGTTCACGCTAAGTCGTTGATTCCTAAGTCAATAAAACGGTAGTGAGAAAGATGCCCGGAGCTAAGTCACTCCGCGCAGGATTTGACACACAATCGTAGGTCGTTCAAAACATTGACTCTGCATACGAGTAAACAAGACAGGGAAAATGAATGGTTAGCGAAGTGACTTTAGAGAATCCAAATTCCTAAATGCAAGTGAAATTTTCTGAATTTCCCGGATTTGCTGTTTGTTCACGGTCCTTTATCCCACAAGTAATAAGGGTCTTCTCTTTTTGGTAATGGGGAGTTCCTGCGATAGTCACGGTACTTGCTCAAAGCCACGAGGCCTGGCGCGGGGGGTCACGTAGCCCGGTAGACAAACCGATGCAGGGGAAGGACCCCGACCGGGAAGCTATATTCAGATCCGGGCAGCCTCCTCCGGGTCAGGTTGCGAGAGCAGTGCGCCCTCTCACCCGGTTCCCCCGAGGGCGGCGAGATGTGCAGGCGGCCCGGGGTGTAGATGCTCAGCCGGGACGCCCTGGCGCAGCGAAAGCCGGCGAGATCCGGACACGGCTAACCCGCATTTCTCACAGGCGGCGAAAAATCGTAGCGCCGGTCTCCTGACCGGCTGTTCTGGGCCTCCTGCCCCTCAGAGACTTCGTCAGACCCAGAATTCTGGGTTTTCGAGCCGTCTGCAGGCTAACAGGGCTCGCAGAGAACCCTGGCCCAGCGGCGGATCGCTTCCGGAGTCACCTGCTCGCCGTTGGCCTGGCTGGCAGCGATTTGCACCGCGAAGCTACCAACGGTGGAGCTTTCGCACTCGCCGATTTCGACTTGAAGCCCGGTGCGCTGCTCTGTCAGTTGGACGAGCAGTTTGTTGCGGTTGGCGCCGCCGAGCATGTGAATGCGAACGAGCTTGCGGCCCAGCATCTTTTCCAGGCTCGCGAGGGCCGAGGCGTAGCGGGCTGCCAGGCTCTCAAAAATCAAGCGCGCGAAAAGAGGCTCGTTTCCGGGGACATCTGGAATGGGTTGGTGGCCAAGCCGGGTGAGCTCATGATTGATTCGCCGGGGCATATCCGAGTCGAGCATGAGCGGTTCAGCGTCGACATCGATGGTGGCCTGGGTTTTCGCCCCGCTGGAAGCTTCGACGAGGTCCTCGATGGTCCAGGGCCGGCCTTGCGCGGCCCACGAGTCCATGCACTGCTTTATGAGCCACATGCCGTTGACGAGGGTGTGGAAGCAGAGGTCGCCGGTGGCCGCGCCGATGTTGGTGTAGCGGGCATCAAGCGCCTCGCTGGTGGTGACCGGAACGGAAGTGAGGGTGCCGACGAGCGACCAGGTCCCGGAGCAGAGATAGGCGGTGGAACCGAGGCTGGCGGGAATGCCGGCAATGGCGCTGGCGGTATCGTGGCAGGCGGGCGCAACGATCTGCGTATCTTTGAACGCGTCGAGCGTGCTGAGCGGACCTTGCAAGGGCCCAAGAATGGTTCCGGAGGGGACGATGGGCGGGGCGGCGTCGAGCGGAAGATGGAGCAGGCGGAATAGATCCGCATCCCAGGCGCCGGTTGCGAGGTTCACCAAGCCGGTGTGGGTGGCGTTGGTGTACTCAGCCACGCCCCGGCCGCTGAGCCAGTAGAGAACGTACTCGGGAAACATGAGCCAGGGAGCGTGCGGGTCGATGCCGGCCGCCGGGTCGGCGAGCAGCTGATAGATGGTGTTGATGCGTAGAGGCAGAGTGCCGGTTCGCCGATAGAGATCGAAAGGCTGAATGAGAGCTTCGGCGGCTTCCTTGCCGGCGATGGTGCGCTCGTCGCGATAGCAGAAAGGCTCGCAGAGAAGTTTGCCGTCCGGAGCCAGGCGCACGTAATCGACTGACCAGCCGTCAACCGCGATGGAAGCGATGCCTTCAGGAGCCGATTGAGCAGCTTTGCGCAGGCCGGTTTCGAGGCCGGCAAGAATGGAGTCTATAGGCCAATGCAGCGAATTGCCGCGATGCACTGGGCCGTTGGGGATGCGATGGACGACTTCAATTTGCGGTTTGCCGTCGAGCCAGCGAAGAAGCGATACGCGGCAGCTTTCAGCGCCTAAATCAATGGCAACGCGTGCGGGTTCTTGCATGACGGCCGTTGAACTCCATCTGGATCATCGCATGAAGGCATCGACCAGACCGCCGTCCACGGGAATAATATGGCCGGTGGTGCAGCGGGCGCGAGGGCTGGCCAGAAAGAGGATTGCTTCAGCGCAATCGGCCGGATCGATGGGTTTGAGGGTAAGCGTGCGCTCGGCGTAGAAGGCGGCCAGGCGGCTGCGGAGTTCCTCGTCGTTGAACGACTCCTGAAAGGGGATGTTGTATTTTTTGAGCGAGGCGCGGACGCGGTCGCGAGGAAACATCTTGGACCCCTTGACCACGGTAGCGGGGCTCACGGCATTGACGCGGACGTTGGGCGCAAACGAGATGGCCAGTTCGCGGACCAGGTGCGAGAGCGCGGCCTTGCTCACGTCGTAGGCTTCGCTGCCGCTCTTTGCGACCACTGCGTTCACCGAGCTGGTGAGCACGATGTTGCCGTGCAGGGCCTGATCCTCAAAGGATTTTGCCACTTCAGTGGCGAGAAGATAGTTGGCGGTGACATTCAATTCGAGGGTGGAGGCCCAGGCACTGTCGGCGATGGTGCCGTCGGGCGAAGAGGGAAAGATGGCCGCGGTGTTGACGAGGATGTCAATGCCGCCGAATGCCGCAATGCCATTATTCAGCGCGGCGCGGATCGATTCGCGGCTGCGCACGTCGATGGAGGTGTTGGCGACAAACTCCGGAGAGGTGACGCCGGCCAGCTCAGCGGCGACGTTGGCAGCGCCATCGGCGTCGCGGTCGGCCACTACCACATGCGCGCCGCGGGCGGCGGCGAGGCGAGCCACTTCGCGTCCGATGCCGCTGGCTCCGCCGACCACGAAGGCAACTCTGCGGCTAAGCTCCTTTTCAGCGGGCTGGCGGCGGATCTTGGCCTCCTCAAGGGCCCAGTATTCGATGCGAAAGGCTTCAAGAGCGGGCAGAGCGACGTAATTGGAGTACACCTTGAAGCTCTCCGGATCCATGCCCGGCTGGCATTGGGGAACCGGACCGGCAACCTCGCCTTCGCCCAACAGGCTGGCGCCTTCCATTACGTGAATGGCATTGGTGTAGAACTCCCCGATGATGCGGGCTTCAGTCTTGTTCTTGCCGAAGGTGAACATGCCCAGGCCGGGAATGAGGACGACGGCGGGGCTGGCGTCGCGCAGCGCGGGCGAATTGGGAGAAGCGAAGGCGCGATAGTAGGCGCGGTACTGCTTGCGGTATTGGGCCAGCGAAGTCTCCAACTGCTGGCGCAGCGCGTCGATGCCTTCGTCGGCGGCCCAGGGGACAAAGAGCGGGCGAATCTTGGTGCGGATGAAGTGATCGGGGCAACTGGTTCCGAGGAAGGCCAGTTCCCTGGCATGTGCGGAGTTGACGAATTCGAGAACATCGGGGGCGTCAGTGAAGCTGGCGATATAGCGACGCTGCGTGCTGATGCGGCCGCGAAGAAAGGGCGCAATGGAGACGGCGATTTCATTGCGGTCGGCCCGCGCGGCAATAGCCTGGCCTCCGAAGCGGATCTTGCCTGTGCGGTGCCGTTCAATGAACTGGCCGATGCCGTCGATGACGTTGAGCGTGTTGAGATAGCACTCGCGCTGCGTCTGGCCCCAGGTGAAGAGTCCGTGCCCGCCGAGGAGGATGCCGTCGCAACCGGGATTGTCCTGGACGGCGCGCTTCATCATCATCGCCAGCTCAAAGCCCGGGCGCTGCCACGGCAGCCAGACCAGCGAGTGGCCGAACTCGCGGTTGAACTCCTCCATCTTGGACTTGCCGTTGGCGGAAGCCGCCAGCGCGATGCCCCAGTCGGGATGCAGATGATCGACGTGCGGAAAGGGCAGAAAGCCGTGCAAAGGCGTGTCGATGGATGCAGCCACGGGATTGTTGCGGAAGGCGCAGAGCGGGTACATGGCCGCCATGTCGTCTTCAGTATCCACGCCTTTGTAACTGCGCTCGAGAGCCAGCAGCTTGTCCTGGTAGAGAGTGGCGAAACCGGAGCGCTTGATGCTGCCCAGGTCGCCTCCCGAGCCCTTTACCCAGAGAACCTCGACGGGTTGGCCGGTGAGGGGATCGATCTCAGTGACTTTGGAGCTGGTATTGCCTCCCGCGAAGTTGGTAATGCGGAGATCGGAGCCGAGCAGGTTGGAGCGATAGCGGAGCAACTCCGGCTCATCGAGCGAGGCGGCGACACTGGTGTCCCAGCGGTCCTCAAGGAATTTAAGTGCAGGGGAAACAGGTGTAGCCAGGGTCATAAGAACCAGTCTTCGGGGAATTGGACTTACTCAATCAATCATACAGCCGGGAACACCGGAAAAAACGATTCTCAAGCGGATTCCGGAGCTGAAACCGCTGGAGCAACACCGCCATGCGAAGGGTCGGCGAGACCATGCTCGTCGCCCAGCGATTCCTGGGTCACGGCGCGATGATGCACGTAGTTGTAGGGCGGCACGGTGTAACCGCGAAGGAGGGCAATGCCGAGCTGAATCAGGCGCGGACCGTAGCTTTCGGCTTCATGGGATATGGAACCGATGAAGGCGCTGGATCCGCCGCGCATCTCTTCGAGTGCTTCAGGGATGCAGTCCTGGCCGACGATGGCGAAGTCAGGTTCCCGCCCGGCCTCGCGAATTGCATCCAGCACGCCCAGGGCGCTGGAGTCGGTGGCGGCGGCCACCAGGGTGTGCTCTCCGCTGTTCGAGGCGCGGAGAAACTCCTTCATTGCGAGATGGCTGGCTTCGCGCATGCCCCGGCCTTCAATCTGGAAGAACCGGTCGTCGGTCAAATCCCTCAACCGCTCGCGAATCCCTTCGAAGGCGCCGGTAATCCGGCTCTGAACAAAGCTGCCCGCCTCGTTGAATCCAACCCCCAGAACTTTGTCGACGCTTCCCTTCCATTTACGGAGTGCGTAGTTGCCGAGCAGGGCGCCGGCCTCGTAGCCGACCTCGAAGTTGTCCACGCCGAAGTAGGTGGCGTTGGGGTGGGGCACGTCAATGGCGACCAGGGGAATGTCGGCCTTTTTGAAGATGTGCGCCACGCGCGGCGCGATGGCCTCTTCGACCTGGAACTCCAGCACCAGGTCAACACGCCTGGCGACGAACTCCTCGGCGTTGCGAAGGGCGACTTCGGGATCGAAACGGTTATCGAGCATGATGAGCTCAACGCCGGAAGCGGCGGCGGCAGCCGAGACGCTGTGCGCCACAGCTTCAGAGAAGGGCAACTCGGCGCTCTGGACGGCGAAACCGAAGTGCAAACGGCGGGGGCGCGAGACCAGCCGGTATTGGCCATTTTGAGTCTGGGCGAGGTAGCCGCGATGAACGAGGGTCTTCAAAATGCGATAGACGCTGGTTTTTGAGATGTTGGTTTTCTGGTAAACATCTTCCAGGGTCAGGGGGGCGTGATCCCGCTCCAGCAGCTCGATGACATCGAGCGCCTTGGACAGAATCGGAATCAGGTAGAGCCGCTTGATTCGGGCCTTTGCCAACCACCCCTCCAATGCGTGCGCCCGAATTGCAGGCGCGGGCGAAAAAACATCATAGAACAAGCTCAGGCATAACTGCTTACGGCCGCACTGCGGGCTCCGCGCTCGCGCGCGATGCGTTCAACATAACCGCTGGAGCGGAGGGCGGCGAGCGGGTCGGCGGCCAGCCCGCGCGCTTCGCGCCAGGCTTGGGTGAGCGGCCGCACATCGCGCCAGAACGCGCCGCGGTAGAGCTCCTCGGCCGCCACCAGGTCGCAGGCCTGCTGATACTCGGCCAACGGCTCGCAATCGATCAGAGCCGCCTTCAGATACAGTTCCTGGGCGGTGACAACAGTCTGCACCATGGCCTCGATTTTGCCCTTCAGATTGTGGCTTTGGTCGATCATGAAAGCCACTTCGTGAGACAGGCCTTCGATACGGGCGGAGTTCAATTCATGGAGGATGCGGAAGACCTGATATGGATCGATAGAGCCCAGGGTCAGGTCGTCGTCGGCATAGCGGCGGTCGTTGAAGTGAAAGCCTCCCAGCAGGCCGGTGTGCAGCAGCCAGGCGACAATCTGTTCAATATTCTGCGCAGAGTAGTGGTGGCCGGTATCCACCAGGACGCGAGCCTGCGGCCCGGCGTGACGCGCGAAGTGTGAAGACATGCCCCAGTCGGCGATATCGGTGTGATAGAACGCGGGCTCGAAGGGCTTGTATTCGATGAGCAGGCGCTGGTTCGGCGCCAGCCGGTCATGCGAGGCTCGCAATGCGTCTTCCAGCCATCCAATGCGTTTGCGGATGCTCTGGGTGCCGGGATAATTCGAGCCGTCCGCCATCCACAGCGAGATGTCGCGGGAGCCCAGCGCCTTGCCGATCTCGATCGAGTCGAACATGTGCTGGAGAGCGTGCGAGCGAATTTCCGCCGAGGGGTTGCAGAGCGAGCCGTACTTGTATTCCTGATCCTGGAAGAGGTTGGGGTTGATGGAGCCGGAACGGATGTTAAAGCGGCGTTCCAGATCGCGGACCACGGGCACGTCGTCCAGGCCATTGGGCAAATCCCAGAGCACGTGAAGAGCCAGCGTGGGAGTTACGCCGGTGAGGCGGTTGACCTCGGCTGCATCTGCGAATTTCTCTTCGATGGTGGAAGCGGCCGCGGCCTGCACGAACTTGCCGAAGCGCGTGCCGGTATTGGCAAATCCCCAGGAAGGAATCTCGATGAGAAATGAATCCAGCACCTGAAATGCCAGGTCGCGGGTTGCGGAATCAGAGAGCGTCATTATTTCCCCTTGCCGGGCCGGTTTGCCCGGTCTCATTGCTGTATTTTGTTATCGCCCAGGTCGCGAACCAGAATTACGTTGAGGAACCGCGGACCATGGACGCCTTTGATGCGCGTCATTTCAATATCGGCGGTGGCGCTGGGGCCCGAGATCCAGGTAACCAGCGCCGGCGGTTGCTGGCAACGGGCGAAGTATTCGGGCAGCGTTTCCACAACCTGGCTCGAGTGCAGAATGCAGAGATGCCAGTCGGGCAACAGCGTCAATACCCTGCGTCCCTCGGTGGCGGAGTGGTGAAGCACGATGGTTCCGGAGTCGGCGACGCCGCAAAATGCCGCCGTAACCACGCCCTCGGCCTGCTCGATTTCTTCTGTCGTCAGCCCGTGGCCGGCATCGCATTGGTCGATGTTCCATTCGAGTCCGGCGATCTGCCATGCGGCCGTGACCATCCACGCGGGCGGAGTTCCGGGAGGCGCAACAAATTTAAGTCTGCCGCTTGCGGCAAGCTGCGCGGAAATTGCGGCCGGCAACTCATCCGGCGCGCATTCGGTAACTTCGGCGTCATATTCGCGCAGGCGCTCCATCATTCTTTGGATGCGCGCATCGGCAGTCATGGCGCCAACGCGCGTATAGCCGCGAGGCAACGCATTCCATGCGCTTGCCCCCTGCTCCGCTGTGCCGGCTGAATTTGGCGTAGCGGCGCGGATGCGCTCGAGGACCTGCCGGCGGCTGTTGGCGGCTGCGCTCATTTGGCCTCCTTCATCGGCTTGCGGCCGCGCTCGGCCCACCAGGCATGAAAGGGTTGGCTGGGAAGACCGCGCAGGTCGCGGGTCTGAGTCCACTTGGCGCCTACGCTGGGCAGCGAGTGAATCCAACCGTCCCCGCGGGTGAAGAAACCGAGGCCGATGCGGCCGAGGCGCTGGGCGGCATGGAAGAGCCAGGCTCGTGAAAAAAGCAGATTGGCGACGCGCAGGCCCACATACATGGGATCGAAGAAGCGCAGCGCCTGACGGCGCTCCTGATTGACAACCTGGGAGCGCAGTTCCAGCAGGACTTCGGGAATATTGATTTTGACCGGGCAGACTTCGTAGCATGCGCCGCACAGCGATGAAGCGAAGGGCAATGACTGCGCGTGATGCATTTGCATCAGCTGCGGGGTGAGGATGGCGCCGATCGGTCCCGGATAGACCGAGCCGTAGGCGTGTCCGCCGGTCTGGCGATAGACCGGGCAAGCATTCATGCAGGCCGCGCAGCGGATACAACGAAGCGTCTGCCGCTCCGTCTTTCGCGCCAGGATGCCAGACCGGCCGTTGTCGAGCAGCACCACATGGAATCTCTGCGGACCGTCGCCTGGCGTCACGCCGGTCCAGAGCGAGGTGTAGGGATTCATGCGCTCGCCGGTTGCCGAGCGCGCCAGCACTTGCAGCATCACTTCGAGATCCTGGAAACGAGGCACGACTTTCTCGATGCCAGCCAGGGTAATCAAGGCGCGCGGCAGGGTGAGGCACATGCGGCCGTTGCCCTCCGACTCGACCACGGCGACCGACCCGGTTTCGGCAATGAGGAAGTTGGCGCCACTGATGGCGGTGGGAATATCGAGGAATTTCCGGCGCAGATAATTGCGCGCCGCCGCAGTGAGCGCCTGCGGGTCGTCGGAAAGATCCTTGAGCCCCATCCGCCGGGCAAATATCTCGCGCACCTGGCTGCGATTGACGTGCAGCGCCGGAGCCACGATGTGCGAGGGTTCTTCCTCGCCGAGCTGGAGAATAATCTCAGCCAGATCGGTCTCAAAGACCTTAACGCCCGCGGCCTCGAGAAACGGATTCAGCTGAATCTCGGCCGAGGTCATGGTCTTGATCTTGATCACCTCGGCGGCTTTTTCCTGGCGCAGAATCTCAAGAATGATGCTGCGCGCGCCGGCGGCGTCTGCGGCCCAGTGAACCGTGCCCCCCGCGGCAGTGCAGCGCTCTTCAAACTGCTCAAGATATGCGCCGAGATTCTCAAGGACGTGGTCGCGAATCGCTGCGCCGGCATTGCGCAGCGCCTGCCAATCGTCTTTTTCGGCCACCACGCGGGCGCGCTTGGCCTGAATCACGTCAGTGGCGTGGGCCACGTTCTTTCTCAGTTGCGAATTGCGCAGCACCGGGAGGGCGGCCACGGGAAACGGCGGCGCCAGCGCGGGATCGAGCACGGGATGGCCCCCGCCCGCAGCGTTCGCTCGGCCGCGGCTCACGCCAGCCCCTCCGCGGGATCGGATTCAGTGCTGGCCAGAATCTCAGCCATGTGAATCGTCTTCATGCCCGCGAATTGACGATGCATGGCTCCGCCCAGGTGCATCAGGCAACTGTTGTCGAGCGCGGTGCAGAACTCGGCGCGGGTTGAGACCACGTCCTGCAGCTTTACGGCCAGCATGGCGGATGAGACATCGCCATTCTTGACGGAGAACGTACCTCCAAAGCCACAACAGCGATCCAGGTTGGGGAGGGGCGCTAAATCCAGGCCGCGCACTTTGGCCAGCAGGCGGTTGGGCCGGTCGCCGAGGTGCAGACCGCGCAGGCCGTGGCAACTGGCGTGGTAGGTGACGCGATGAGGGAAGTATGCGCCCACGTCATCCACGCCCAGCCGGTCAATGAGGAACTCGCTCAACTCGAAAACCCTGGGCAAGAGGTCGGCGAGCTGGCGGCGCAGTTCGTCGTTTCCCAACTCTTCAAACAGGCCGGGATATTGATCGCGAATCATGGCCACGCACGATGAGGAGGGGATTACGACGGTTTCCGCATTCTGATACAGGCTGACGAAGCGCGTGGCCTGGGAAAACGCCTCGCTTCGAAAGCCGGTGTTGGCGTGCATCTGCCCGCAGCAGGTCTGCCGGGGGTGGAATTCGAGCTCAACACCCAATCTTTCCAACAGCCTGACCACTGCACGACCCGTTTCAGGATAGAGCGTGTCGTTATAACATGTAATGAAGAGAGAGGCGCGCATGGCAGGTATTCCCCGGCCTCACGGAGATGCACCGGAAAGAGGAATAATATATGTTGAGAAAACAATTGTCTATTGCAATAAGGCTGGGGGGCCATTCTGATCAATGCCTTCCGGGGGCCTTCCCCGGGGCCAGCCGAAGCTCGGTCAACAAGGCCTCTGGTCCCACGATGTGAGCCGACGACGGCGATAGCCGGGATGCGGAATCCCCTTCTTTTTGACGATGCCCTCCATTCTTGTTTGCTTCGACTTTACACGGGGCGGATACCGAATGGGCTTTGCGCGCGTCTCAGTTAAGGGCAACGCTGCCGGTGAATGCGAGAAAGGCGACTCGCGCTTCCCCACCGAAGGTCAACCCGTCACTCGAGAATTCGTCTAAAGATGGGGACACACATCCGCGGGAGACGATTCAGCTTCCCGTTCTTATAGTCTTCAGTCTCTGCCTTGGTGTGGGGTGCTCAAGCAGGATTTTGCAAGGAATCATTCGCGAGCCGAATGGCTTCCGGGCATGGGCCTCAGCAAAGGGTTATAGCTTTTCTGCGCAGCCTCGATGCACGACAGGCAGGGCGCTTTAACCGGGTCTTGGTTTCTGCCCGGCAACTTTGTCCCCCTAAAGCAGACTTCTTAACGGTATTCTTGGTTGAACCGCAACTTTTCTGCATTTCGGGTGTTTTCTTCGAAGAAAGGGTCTAGGACCTATCCGCATGGCAAATCTTCGCTCGCTCCCCCTGTTTGCACTCGCGAGTGCAATGTTGTTTTCCACGGCATCCATTGCACAGCAAGCGGCGCCCAACGTCCGCATTGTCAATTTGATCGACGAAAGCCAACTTGTAACGCTCAAGGGCACGGTACATCCGCTGGCCAACGCCGCCAATGACCGGGGAGCCGCGCCGGACGAGATGCCGCTGGGACGCGTGTTCCTGGCGATGAAGCGCAGCTCGACGCAGGAATCGAGTCTGCGCCAGTTGATTACGCAGATGCACACGCCCGGCTCGCCTGCTTATCACCAGTGGCTGACGCCGGACCAGTTTGGCGCGCAGTTCGGGCCCTCCGACCAGGACATTGCGGCAGTGGAGAACTGGCTCACGGGCCACGGCTTCAGCATTACCAAGGTGAACGCGGGCAAACAGACCATCGAGATTTCAGGCAACGTGGCGCAAATGCGCTCGGCCTTCCACACCCAGATTCACAAGTACGAGGTGAAGGGCGAGACGCATTATGCCAACTCCACCGATCCGCAGATTCCGGCCGCTTTGGCGCCGGTGGTGGGCGGATTCACCTCACTGAACAACTTCCGGCTGAAGAGTTACAGCAAAGTGCTGGGCAAAGCCGAATACAACCCAAAGACGGGAACGGCCAAGCCGGAATGGACGATCGGTCCGGGCAGTCCCGCGGTTGAAAATAATTTTGTACTCGCGCCGGCAGACTATGCGGTCCAATACGACCTGCAGAAGCTCTATGGCAACAGTGTCACGGGAAGCGGTCAGTCGATCGCCATCGTCAACGAATCGAATATCAACGTCGACCTTGTGAACCAGTTCCGGACCCTATTCGGCCTGTCGGCGAATCCACCTCAGGTGATCATCGACGGCAACGATCCCGGAGTAGACGGAATCAACAACTACGATGGCCCCAACTACGCTTCAGTGGAAGCGTACCTTGACGTAGAGTGGTCAGGCGCGGTGGCGCCGAATGCCACCATCAACCTGGTGATCGCGGCCGATACGGCGCTGTCGAGCGGCCTGCAGATGGCGGCCATGCATGCGGTTTACAGCAACATTTCGCCGGTCATCAGCCTGAGTTTCGGCAGCTGCGAGGCCGGGATGGGCTCGTTTAACCAAACCATCGAATCGTTGTGGGAGCAAGCGGCGGCGCAGGGCATCACGGTGGTGACATCCACGGGCGACAGCGGCTCGGCCGGGTGCGACGACCCTAATACGGAAGATTATGCGGCGAGTGGGCAGGCGGTGAGCGGGTGGGCCTCAACGCCTTTCAATGTCGCAGTGGGCGGAACGGACTTCTATTACAGCCAATACGCCGGCTCCGAAGCGGCGCTGGACACCCAGCTCGCGCAGTACTGGAACACCACCCCGAGCAACAGTTCGCCGTCGCTGTCGATCAAGGGAGTGATCCCCGAGCAGCCGTGGAACAACAGCCAGTACGGCGACGACATCATCACCTATTACCAGGACGAAACGGGTGGGACCAACACCTCCATTGCGGCAGGCGGCGGCGGCGCCAGCAACGCGGCGGTGTGCAGCACAAACGATTACAACAGCAACACGGGCCTTTGCACCGGGACGCTTTCCGGGTATCCCAAGCCTGCGTGGCAATCGACCAGCATCACCGGGGTGCCCAACGACAATGTGCGCGATCTGCCCGACGTTTCGCTGTTCGCGGCTACCGAGCAGAATCTCAGCTACTACCCGGAATGCTCCGGGGATGGCGACTGCCAGCCGGCATCGGCCGGAGAAATAGCGCAGATTACCGGCGTGGGCGGAACCTCGGCATCTGCGCCGTCATTCGCGGGTATCATGGCGCTGGTGAACCAGGAATATGGACGGCAGGGCCAGGCCGATTTCGTTTTGTACCCCCTGTCCAAGCAGTTCCCCACCGCTTTCAACGACGTTAAGAATGGCACCAACACTGTGCCCTGCGGTTACTCTCCGCTCACGCCGAACTGCATCTCAGTGGGAGTAAACGCCCTGATTGTGAACGGGGTGACTGAGGGCGAGATCGGAACCGGGACCACCGCCGAATACAATGCCACGATGGGCTACGATCTGGCCAGCGGCCTGGGCACCATCGACGCCTATAACCTGGTGACCAACTGGAACAAGGTCACATTTACCCACCCCGCCACGACGCTGACGGCCAACCCGACCACCCTCACGCATGGAACCGGAAACGCCATCGCCATCTCGGGCACGGTAACCGGCAGCACACCCACCGGAGACGTGGCGCTGATGACCGACAGCACCGAACAGTCTCAGCAGGGAGAGGCGTTTTTCACGCTGAGCAACGGCGCCTATTCGAGCACCAGCGCGAGCAGCAAGGCCGGCTATCCCAATGGCATCAACTTCCTGCCTGGCGGCACGTACCACATCTGGGCCCAGTACGGTGGCGACGCAAACAACTACGCGAGCACCTCGGCCAAGCAGTTGATCACCGTGTCGCCGGAAACCAGCGCCATCGACATGAACATCATAGCCTCCGGCCTGGGCTACCTTTACAACAGCACTTCAGGCCCGGGGAGCGATGTCGACTACGGCACGCAACTGCTGCTGAGCGCAGCCGTGGGCCCGAGTTCGCAGTCCGCCGCGCTTGAGAGCTGCCTGACGAACGCCGGCAGTTGCGCGCTGGCAACCTATACCAGCCCCACCGGCGTAGTGACCTTCAAGGACGGGGCAACGGTGATCAATACGGCGGCCTTGAATATCGATGGCGAGGCAGAGTACAACGCCCCGTTCGCGGTGTCGGCGGCCCAGCATTCGGTAACCGCGAGTTACGCCGGTGACGCGAGCTACAATGCGGCAACGACAACCACGCCGATCACGTTCACGGTGGTGAAGGATACGCCAGCCATCGGGTGGGGCGCGTCGAATACGACGGCGGCAGGCGATATCATTACCGGCCAACCAACCGTTTTCACGGTGACCGTAGAAAACGGCGCGCAGTATAACGCTGCTCAGAGTGTCGCCGTTGCTCCGGTTGCGGTGCTTCCGCCAACCGGCTCGGTTGTTCTCAGCAGTACCCCGGCGGGCATATCCGGCACGGTCACACTCAGCGCCGGCGTTGACCCCCAGACCTTGGGAAAGATTGGCGTGGGCGCCATTCCCCTGCCCGCAAGCCTGTCTGCCAACACCTATACCGTAACGGCCAATTACAGCGGAGACGCAAACTACGAGGGCGGGACGACCACCCTCCCGCAAATTACCGTCGAGGCCGCCGGCGGCACCGCATCCACCACCACCGCGACCATGAGCGGGAGTATTTCACCCAATACGACAGTGCTGATCAGCGGAACCGTCACGGGCCAGACAGGCCACGCCGCGCCCACGGGCGACATCATCTTCTTCTCATCCGGCAACTCGCTCGGCGCGGTGGTAATTATTCCGGGTACAGGTGACTCTTCAACCTATGCCGCGGAGCTGAGCAGCCAGATTCTCTTCCAGGGAACGAATATCCTGACGCTTCAGTACACCGGCGACAGCACCTACGCCCCATCGGCATTTACGCTGACCAACCCCATCGCCAACCCGCTTTCAGACTTCTCGATGGTGCCGGAGACAACGATTGTGCCCATCGATGCGGGTACGTCGACCACCGGGACGGTCATCATCAACCTGGCGTCGAATAACGGGTTTGCGGGCACGGTAAGCATGAGTTGCTCGGCGGCCAGCCCGCTGACCTGCTCGCTCACGTCAAATCCTGTGTTGACCAGCGGCGGCAGCGCCAACGCAACACTCACCGTCACCGCACCGGCGGGCACGGCCAACAACACCTATAACGTAGCGGTCACGGGCAAGGACGCGACCGGCGAATACGTTCACACGCTTGGCTTCCAAGCCGTGGTGACGGGCGCTGCGGCGGCTACGCCGAGCTTCCTGCTCTCAAACAGCGGCAGCATTTCCATTGCCGCGAACGCAACCACCGGCAACACCGCAACCATCACCGCGACTCCGTCTGGCGGGTTCACTGGAGATGTAACGCTTACCTGCGCAGTGACACCAACCACAGGGACTGACGTGCCCACCTGCTCCTTCTCGCAGAGTCCGGTGGACATCACCGGAACCGCCGCGGTGCAGTCCATTCTTACCGTAGCAACGCAGAGCGGCACGACCGGGGGCGCGTACACGGTGACGGTGACCGGAATATCGGGCAGCATCACCCAAACTACTCCCGTCACAGTCAATGTCACCGGCACTTCAAGCTCGCCTGGCGTCACGCTCTCCAACAGCGCCGGTATCGACGTGAGTCCCGGCGCAACCACTGGCAACACGTCTACGGTCACGGTTACGCCGTCGGGAGGCTTTAGCGGCCCGGTCAACCTGACTTGCAGTTTCGCGTCGAACGCATCCACGGATCCGGCGACCTGCGCTCTGGCTTCGACTTCGGTCACCATCAGCGGCGCGATAGCACAAACTGACGTCCTCACGGTGACCACCACGCCTGCGAGCAGTTCCAAGAATGAGCCGATGAAGCTGTTCTGGCCTACGTCCGGCGGAACGGTATTGGCGCTGGCGTTCTTCTTCGGTATTCCCAAGCGGCGGCGCAACTGGCTGACGATGCTGGGACTGCTGGTCTTCATAGCAGCCGTGGCGGGCATCGGGTGCGGCGGCGGCGTTAATAGCGGAGGCGGCACCAATCCTGGCAATCTGGGCACCACCCCGGGCACCTATACGATTACGATCATCGGCACAGCATCAAACGTCGTGATCACGCCCATATCCGTAAGCGTGACCGTGGAATAGGCACCGCAGGTGACAAAAATAACAACACGGGAAAGCAGACAGATGCGCCCTTCCTTCGGGGAGGGCGCATTTATTTCTGAGAGAGCGTCAAGTTTAAAAGATGCCGGCGGGCATTTCCCTATCCCGTCACGGCCACGCATACTATGATGGCCTTTTGACCCGTTTCAGCATGATTTGCCTGGCAACAGAATCACTCGCACCGGCAATCAAGCACGCTTATTAAAGGGATGCAGTTGCGGAAGCAGGATTTTTCATTGACCGGGAGTTTATAGGAACAAAGGGTCCGGGAGCTAACAGCATGGCAAATCTGCGCTCGATTCCGTTTTTCACTTTGGCCACCGCACTGCTGCTTTCCACAGCATCGATCGCGCAACAGCCCGGTCCCGCGGCGCGCATCGTAAATCCGATCGACGAGAGCCAACTAGCTGCGCTGAAGGGGACGGTGCATCCGCTGGCCAACGCGGCCAACGACCGTGGCCGCGCGCCGGACGACATGCAACTGGATCGGCTGCAACTGGTATTGAATCGCAGCGCGAGCCAGGAATCGGCGCTGCGGCTGCTGATTGCGCAGATGCACACGCCGGGATCTGCCGGCTATCACAAATGGCTGACGCCGGATCAGTTCGGAGCGCAGTTCGGGCCCTCCGACCAGGACATAGCGACGGTAAAGAACTGGCTGACGGGGCACGGATTCAGCGTCGCAAAGGTGAATCCCGGCAAGCAGACCATCGAAATCTCAGGCAACGTGGCGCAGATGCGCTCCGCCTTTCACACCGAAATTCATAAATACGCGGTGAACGGCGAGACGCATTACGCCAACTCGATCGATCCGCAGATTCCGGCCGCGCTGATGCCGGTGGTGGGCGGATTCATGTCGCTGAACAACTTCCGGCTGACGCATTACAGCAAAGTGATGGGCAAAGCCGAATACGATGCGCGGGCGGGAACGGCCAAGCCTGAATGGACGATCGGCAGTCCGGGCAATCCGGCCTTCGAAAACAATTATGTGCTGTCGCCTGCCGATTTTGCGGTGCAATACGACCTGAACAAACTCTATAGCGGCGGAATCACGGGCGCCGGCCAGACCATCGCCATCGTCAACGATTCCAATGTCAACATCGATCTCGTGAACCAGTTCCGCACATTGTTCCTGCCCGGTTATCCGCTGAATCAGACGCAGGTGATCATCGACGGAGCCGATCCGGGGGTAGACGGGATTAACAATTACGACGGTCCCAACTACGATTCGGTCGAAGCATACCTTGACGTGGAGTGGTCGGGCGCGGTTGCGCCGGGCGCCACAATCGACCTGGTCATTGCGGCAGACACGGCAATCGAGGGCGGTGTGGACCTGGCGTTATTGCACGCTGTATACGGCAATGTCGCGCCGGTGATCAGCCTGAGCTTCGGGGCCTGCGAACAGAATCTGGGCTCATTCAACCAGACGTTGAATCAGGTGTGGGAACAGGCGGCGGCGCAGGGCATCACGGTGGTGGTCTCGGCCGGCGACAGCGGTTCGGCATCGTGCGATAACGACAATGTGGAAAGTTATGCGGAGAACGGCCAGGCGGTGAGCGGATTCGCCTCCACGCCGTTCAACGTCGCGGTGGGCGGGACGGATTTCTATTACAGCCAATACAACGGCAGCCAAGCGCAGTTGGACGATCAACTGGCGACCTACTGGAACACCACGCCCAGCAACAGCGCGGCAACGGAGTCGCTGCTTCAGTACATCCCCGAGCAGGCGTGGAACGACAGCCAGTACGGCCTGGACGTTTTCAGTTATTACAAGGGCAGCGGAGATACAGACACTGACATCGTGGGCGGCGGAGGCGGAGCCAGCACCTGCGCCACCATGAATGCCGGTGGAACTATATGCGTGGCGGGCTATGCCAAGCCGGCCTGGCAAAAGGCGCTGGTGGGCGTATCGGGTTCGGGCATGCCCAATGACGGAGTGCGCGACCTGCCCGACGTGTCGCTCTTCGCAGCCAACGGGTACAACGGCAGCTACTATCCGGAATGCTCGGAAGATGGCGACTGCCAGGCGGCAACCGCAGGCAACACGGTGCAGATAACCGGGGTGGGCGGCACGTCGGCTTCAGCGCCGGCCTTTGCGGGGATCATGGCGCTGGTGAACCAGCAAACCAAGAGCCGGCAGGGGCAGGCTGGATACGTTCTGTACCCGCTGTTCTCGCAGTTCCGTTCCTCGTTTCACGACGTTACAGTGGGCGCCAATTCCGTGCCGTGCGAGTATTCGCCCACCGACACTGCCAACTGCATCGCGGTCAGCAATCCGATTACGCTGAGCTTTTCCAGTTCCAGTTCCGTGACGGAAGGCGAGATTGGAACTGGAACCACTGCCGAATACAATGCCGGGGCGGGATACGACCTGGCCACCGGGCTGGGTAGCATCGACGCGTATAACCTGGTGACCAACTGGGACAAGATCGCGTTCGCCGCTTCCTCGACCACGCTGGGCATGATGCCCTCTTCCACTACGTTTGCGCATGGAACGGCTCTCACCATCAGCGGCGCGGTGACGGGCGCCGGCACGCCGGGCGGCGACGTGGCGCTGATGACCGACAGCACCCAGCAGTTGCAGGCCGGGCAAACATTCTTCACGCTGAGCAGCGGCGCCTACTCGAGCGCCGGCAGTTTCCCCAACGGCACGAATTTTCTGCCCGGCGGAACGTATCACATCTGGGGCCAGTATGGCGGCGACGTGAACAATGCGCCGAGCTCCTCAACGCCGGTACAGGTGACGGTGACGCCGGAATCGAGCGCGATCGACTTCAACATTGTGGCGCGCGGCCAGGACAAGATTTACGAGCCCGGCGGCACCAGCCCCGGAGCGAGTGTGGACTACGGCGCGCAAATGCTGCTGAGCGCGGCGGTGGCTCCCACCTCGCAAGCCGTGGCGCTTGAAGCGTGCCTGACGAACGTTGGCAGTTGCTCCGCGGTAGGCACCTACACAGATCCGACCGGGGTGGTTTCGTTCATCGACAACGGAGCGGCCATCAGCACCAGCTTGCTTAGCCTTCAAGGCGAGGCTGAATTCAACGCGCCCTTCGTACTCGGCGCGCACTCGGTGACCGTCAGTTACGGCGGCGATGACAGCTACAAGGCTGCCGCCAATCCCGCGCCGATTGCCTTTACGGTGGTGCAGGATGCTCCGCAGATTCTTTATTCATGGTCGTCCGACTACTATACGGTGAACCCCGTCAATGCCACGGGGCAACCGACGGTGCTCACTTTTGCGATCGAGAATACCGCGCAATACAACGGGCAGTATGGCGGGGTTCCAGCGGCCGTAGCGCCGCCTACGGGCAGCGTCACTGTGAGCACAGTTCCAGCTTCGGGCCTTTCAGGGACACAGAAGCTGAGCCCCATCGTGGATCCCAATTTCAACTCCGTGGCAGGCGTGGCCGACTACATCGTTCCGCCCGGCATGCCAACCGGAAACTATAGCGTCACGCTCTCTTACAGCGGCGATTCGAATTACCTGCCGGTCAGCGGGTCAGCTCCAATCAACATCGAGAACCTCGACTCCAACGGACTGAAATCATCCACGACGACGGCGACCATGACCGGGAGCATCACACCCAACTCGCCGGTGGTGATTACCGGATCGGTAACCGGCAGCGGAACCACGGCGCCCACTGGCGGCGTCGCCGTTTATGAATCGGGCGCTACTTTGACCGGAGCCGGTTTCTCATCGAGCACGGGAAATGTCTCCTACTTCACCGTGGTAGTCAACAGCCAGAGCCTGGTGCGCGGAACCAACTACATTACGGTCCAGTTTCCGGGCGACAAGGTTTACAATCCGTCCGCGATGGTGCTGAGCACGGTGGTCGAAAACCCGCTCAGCGATTTCACTATGGTGCCGAACAGCACCATCGTGCCGGTGGGCATCGGCGGCGGCGCAGGCAGCGGGACAGCGGTAATCGACGTTTCTTCGGTCAACGGCTTCACCGGCACGGTGAACCTGAGTTGCGCGGCGGCCGCTCCGCTCACTTGCGCGGTTGCGCCCAATCCGTCGCTGAGCAACAACAGCAGCGCCAATTCCATACTGACCGTCAGTGCCGCGTCGGGCACCGCGTTTGGAACCTACAACGTGATGGTCACGGGCAAGGACTCGACGGGCGAATACATCCACGCGCTGGGCTTCAACGCGGTGGTGAACAATTCGACGGTTCTGCCGGGCTTCGAGCTTACCAACAGCGGGAACATCACCGTGGTCCAGGGCGCCGCCACGGGCAACACTTCCACGATTACCGTTACGCCGACAGGCGGGTTTACCGGAACAGCCAACCTTGCCTGCGCGGTTGCCGACCTCCCGATTGCGGGGAGCTATACCGCTCCAACCTGCGCGATGGCCACGCCGGCCGTTTCCATCAGCGGCGTGGCGGCGCAGACCGACTTGCTCACCATCACCACATCCTCAACCACGTTTCCCACCACCTGGCCGGTAACGATCACCGGTACTTCAGGCGGAATTACAGAGACGACGGTAGTGGATGTGATTGTGACAGCGGTTGCAACTCCGGCCTTCAATTTGTCGGCGACAGCACCTGCCTCGATCTCTCCCGGTTCATCCGTAGCCTCGACCATCACCGCGACCGGAAGCAACGGCTATGCCGGGACCATCACGTTCACCTGCGCACCGACTTCGTCTTCGGTCACTGACCCCACCGATCCTCCCACCTGCACAGGCGGCAGCGCAGTCGTTCTCAGCGCGAGCACGACAAGCGGAACATCGATCGCCACTGTGAATACAACGGCCGCCACCAGCGGGAGCCTCATGCCGGCGCGATCAGGATGGTTTGCGGCAACGGGTGGGTCGGTCCTCGCCGCATTCCTGCTCTTCTTCATTCCGGGACGGTCACGGCGGTGGAGAAGCATTCTCGGCGCTTTCTTATTGGTTGCAGCGGTCAGTTTCGCAGCAATCGGATGCGGCGGCGGCCTCAGCGGCAACACCGGTCCAACAACCACTACGCCGACAGTTACCGTAACGCCTGCCAGCAGCTCAATTGCCGCCAGCGCTTCTCTCTCCGTCACGGTGGCCGTCTCGGGGTCGAGCGGGACTGCGACCGGCACGGTCACGCTATCCAGCGGCAGCTACACTTCCCCCGCAACTACGCTTTCAGGGGGCGCGGCGACCATCCTCATCCCGGCAAACTCATTGCCAGTTGGCAGCGACACATTGACGGCCAGTTATTCCGGCGACTCCAACTACAACTCCGCCTCGGGCGCCGCATCGGTCACCGTTACGAGTGGTACGGGCTCCAGCGGCACGAGCGCCGGGAACTACACGTTCACCGTGACGGGAACGGGCAACGATGCGGCAAAAACCACCGCGGCCACCACATTTACCGTGACGGTAAATTAGGCATAAGAACCAGCACCGCGGATTGGCCCTTCCCCTGGGAAGGGTCTTTTCGTATTCGCGGCAAGTTCAAAAGATGGCCGGCGTCAGTTTGCCAGATCGCGGCCGCGGCGCTCCGGTCCAAAGCCTACGATGAGAAACAGGGCGACAATGGTGCACAACTCAAAGAGGGTGAGCGCCCATCCGTAGCCCACGCCGCGGCGCAGAGCATATTCGATGCCTACCGCGGGCGCGCCGAGCAACATGCCGAGCTGATAGACGATGCCTGGAAACAGGCTGCGCACGCTGGCCGGCGAGAGCTCGTTCAGGTGCGCGGGGATGACGCCGAAAACGCCCTGCACGCCAAACTGCATCACGAACGACCCGGCGGCGAGCGCCAGAAGCGACGAGCCAAAGGCCCACGCGGGCATGGCGGCGAGCGAAATAGCCAGCGCCAGCATAATGGATTTGCGCCGGCCCAGCTTCTCGGAGAAATGTCCGATGACCAGTGAGCCGACAATCGCGCCCACGCTATAGAGAATGGCCAGATTGGAGATCACGGCGCCTGAAAAGCCGTGCACGGTCTTCAGAAAATCGGGATATAAATCCTGGGTGCCGTGGGAGAGAGAGGTCATCGCGGACATGAGCAAGACCAGGTAGGCAAAATCTTTTTTGTGCCGCAGCAGCACGCGGGCCATCTGCAAGAGGCTTCCGGGGCGGCTGTTTTTCCAGGCCTGCGATTCCGGCGAGAGCACGGTGAGAACCGCGACCAGTGCGGCGATGATGAGTCCTCCGAGGAAGACCCATTGCCAGCCGCAGCGCGGCGCCACCAATGGTATTGCGACCGCGGCGAGCAGGTATCCAAGCGAATAACCAGCCTGGAGGATGCCGGAGAAGAGTCCACGCCAGCGCACCGGTGAACTCTCCATGACCAGCGACGCGCCAATGCCCCAGTAGCCGCCCATGCCGACGCCGTAGAGCGCGCGCAGCAGCAGGAATGCCGTGTAATTGGGTGCGAAGGGAGTGAAAGCCGAGACGATGGAGAAAAACAGGACGCAGGCGATCAGCGGGCGGCGGCGGCCGAATTTGTCGGCCATGGATCCGAGAATCAGCGCGCCCAGCGGACGCGTGGCCAGGGTGATGGTGATGGACCAGACGATTGCGGCCTTGCTGACATGAAATTTTCCGGCCAGGACATCGACGAGAAAAACGAGAACGAAGAAGTAATACGCATCGAGGATCCATCCCAGGATTCCAGAGGAAACCGCGAACTGCCATCCGGGATGGATGTGAGGAGGATATGTTGCAGCGGCCGGCCCTCTCGAGCCCGGCAGGTTGGCCGGGGCGCGGCCCGGCAGCGGCTTACTCATGGATGCGCTCCGCGGCGCGCGCCGCCACTAGAGCCTCTCCACCGAGAGCCCGCCATCGACCACCAGCACGGCTCCGGTGGCGTAGGACAACTCACCGGTGGCCAGAATGCGCACTGCGCGGCCCACATCTTCCGGCGTGCCCCAGCGTTTTTCAAGCAGCAGCCCGCTTTCAATCAGCGCATTGTATTTTTCGCGAACGCCCGCCGTCATATCGGTTTCGATGATACCGGGCCGCACCTCGTAAACGCCGATCCCGAATTCGGCAAGGCGTGCGGCCCACAGCCGCGTAGCCATGGCGACGCCCGCCTTGGAGATGCAATAGTCGCCACGATTTGTGCCGGCCATGGTGGCGGAGACGGAGCCGATGTTGATGATGGCGCGATGGACCGCAGCCTGGCTCGCGCGCTGGCGGATCATCCACGCCGAAACGGCCTGGGTAAGAAAATAGGGACCCTTGAGATTGGTCGCGATCAGCTCGTCGAAGCTGTCTTCCCGACCCTCGAGGATGTCGGCGCGGACGCGGGGCGCGATTCCCGCGTTGTTCACCAGCACATCGAGACGCCCAAGCTGCTCCTCGACGCTCAACAAAAGACGGGCGCGGTCTGTGCCGATCGAGACATCCGCCTGCACATAAATGGAGCTGTTGCTGCGCTCCCTTATGGAATCGAGCGCTGCCTGCGCCTGCTCGACCGGCCGCCGGCCCGAGCTGACGAGCGTGAATCCAGCCTCTGCCAACTGGAGCGCGATGCCCAGCCCGATGCCGCGCGCGCCGCCGGTTACCAGCGCTACCTTGTTCTCAATCGGCATCCGAAATCCTTTCCGGCAGGTCAGCCTGAACGGCTAGAAAAAAGTGCAGTAGTGGCCATCGGCCATCCTCGCCACCAGAAGCAACGCCTCCAGCAGATGATAATCGCCCCACATGCTTGACTCGCCACAGGGAATCTTTGCCCCGGGCGGAATAAAGTCCCACCCGTTAGGGCGATGGTAAACGCTGTGCAGCAAAATCCCCTCATGGTTGGGATCGGCAGAGAGATAAGGCTCCTGCAGCAGCCGCTCGACAATGGTCAGTCCGGCTTGCAGGTACAGGCGCCCTTGATCGCCCAGCACATGTCCCAGCCGGATGAGCCCCTGCGCGGCGATGGCGCTGGCCGACGAGTCGACCGGCTCGAATTCGTTGTACGGATCGGCGGCTTTCCCGCGCCAATCGCCCAGCAGGTGCAGTTGCGGGGCGCCCGTGTCCCAGTAGCAGATGCCGTCGCGGGTGCTGGCCTGCTGCATGTAGAAGTCCGCTGTAGCGCGCCCGGCGCGCTCCAGCATTGCAGATGCAGTTGCTTTTTCCGGAATGCCTTCAATTCCGAATTCATTTTCCGGCAGCGATTGAATAAACTCAAGCTGCTCGGCAAAGCCAAGCATGGCCCATGCCAGCCCGCGCGTCCAGGTAGTGAAGGGCGAATAGCCCTGCTGCGACGACGGACAGCGAAAGACGCCGCTCAAAGGATTGAAGATGGCCTCATGCGCGGTGCGGCCGCGCAGTTCGGGCAGGTCGTAGCTGTCGCGCCCTTCGCCGTAATAAATATTGAATCGCGCGGACGTCTGCGCGTGCTCGAGCAGCCTGCCGAGCAAGTTGATGCGCCGATCCTGCTCACCCAGGAGCACGTGCCCCAGAAGATGAGCGACGCCGCAGACGCGCAATGTGCGCAGAGTATCGATGAACAGCGAGTGGCTGCCATTGAAGGAATAAATGTAGCCCAGGCCATCCGCAAGACTGGTCCAGCGCGCCGCCTGCACCGCGCCGCTCACCTTGAGGGCCAGCTCATAAAAGCGCAGCTCCCATTCGTTGGTTTCAATGCGGCCCTGGAGCATGAGACGCCGCAGATGGCCGTAGGTTGAGATGTTATTGAAGCCATGGTCGTGCACGCCGGTGTGGGTCAGGTGTTGGGCCATGTCTTCCGTTACGTGACGCCGCGCCATGGCCAGCAGCTCGCCATCGCCGCCGAGATCGAAGCAGAGCAACGCGTTGCCGTACTGAAAGCCCTGTGTCCACTGGGTCCAACTGCGCGCGGTGTATCTGCCGCCGGCCGTGACTACGGGTGCGCCATCCGCGAGATTCCAGCGCCGCTCGAGCCGCAGCGTCTTGCCGGCCGCCAGGTTCACGGCCCGGCCGATCTCCGGCAACAGTTTCCGCGGCGTTAAGCTCTGGTTGACTTCCACCCGATCCCTCTTCTGCTAAACGAGCTTCTCAAATCGTTCAATGACCTGGACAAGAACGGTGTCGGGATCCTGATCCCACAGCGTGCGGCTGAAAATCTCAACTTCGATGGGACCGTCGTAGCCGGCCTGCTCAACCAGACGCCGCAATCCGCGGATGTCGATGACTCCATCGCCCATCATGCCACGGCCGAGCAGAATATCGGGGATTGGAACCAGCCAGTCCGAGACGTGGAAGCCCAATATCCGTCCGGCCGATTGCGCGATCAACTCCGCAACCCTGGGATCCCACCAGATGTGAAACACGTCGAGGATGACGCCGGCCTCGCTCGGATCGTAGGCCGACGCCAAATTGAGCGCGTGATCGATGGTCACCATCACCGAGCGGTCCGCCGCGTACATGGGATGCAGCGGCTCAAGCCCGATGCGAACCTCGCGCTCCCGCGCATACGGAACCAGTTCCGCAACTCCGTCGGCAACCATCTTGCGCGCTTCATCGAGATCGATGCCCACGCAACCGCCGACGACCAGCACCAGGGAGTCGGCCTGAAGCGCGGCTGCTTCGTCGGCGGCGCGGAAATTGTCCTCGATGTTTTTTCTTCTCTCCGGCCCGGTGAGCGCCGGAAACATTCCTCCGCGACAGACGCTCGAGACGCGCAGACCCGCGTCTTTCACAAGCTTCACGCAGCAGTCGAGACCGGTCTCCTGAATCTTGTGCCTCCACAGACCGATGGAGGAAATGCCGTGACGCACGCAGCCCTCGACTGCCTCGGCCACGCTCCAATGAGCCGTGGTCATCTGGTTCAACGAGAGCTTTGATTTGTCTGCCATGCGCTTCCGCCTCTCGGGAAGGTGAAGTTGAATTACGCCGACTACTGCGTATCGAGAGAGATCCCGGGAACATCGACCCAGCGGCGTTCGCGACCCGAGGCCTGGGCCAATTCAGCCAATTGCACACCGCGCGCGCCGTCGATAAAGGTGTGCGGAAACGGCGCATCTTCGGCAACGTGGCGCAGGAACATCTCCCACTGCACTTTGAACGCATTGTCAAACTCGGCGTTGTCGGGGACGACGGCCCACTGATCGCGAAACTGGAATGGATTGGGAAGATCGGGATTCCAAACCGGCCGCGGGGTGTTGACGCGATGCTGCGCCCTGCACTCGCGCAGACCGGCCACGGCGCTGCCGTCCGTGCCGTCCACCTGCAGGCTGAAAAGTTCGTCGCGATACACGCGGGTGGCCCAGGATGAGTTGATCTGCGCAAAGATTCCGCCGTCCAGTTCGAACATCCCGTAAGCCGCATCCTCAGCCGTGCACTTGTAGGTCTCGCCCGCCTCGTCGACGCGCTCGGGAATGTGCGTGACGCCGGTGCAGGAAACGGCCCGGACCGCGCCAAAGGTGTGGTCGAGAAGATAGCGCCAGTGGCAGAACATGTCTAGAATGATGCCGCCGTCCTGTTCTTTTTTGTAATTCCACGAGGGACGCTGCGGCGTCTGCCTGTGGCCCTCAAACACCCAGTAGCCGAATTCGCCGCGCACGGAAAGAATGCGCCCGAGGAAGCCCGAGTCAATCAGACGCCGCAGTTTGCGAATACCGGGAAGAAAAAGCTTGTCCTGCACCACGCCGTGCCTGACGCCGGCATTTTCCGCGGCGCGCGCAAGGCCGATGGCGCCCCGCATGGTCGTTGCCAGGGGCTTTTCGCAATAAACGTGCTTCCCTGCCGCGATCGCCTGGAGCACATTCTGCTCGCGCATGCCGGTCGAGCCGGAGTCGAAATATATTGTGTCGTCGGAATTGGCAAGGCACCGCGCCAGGTCGGTGCTCCAGCGGGAGATACCATGCTCGGCCGCGATGGACTTCAGCGTGGCTTCATTCCGTCCCACGAGAATGGGGTCGGGCATCACGACGCTGCCATCGCTGAGAGGGACGCCGCCTTGCGCACGGATCTCGAGAATCGACCGGACCAGGTGCTGATTGAGTCCCATCCGCCCGGTGACGCCGTTCATGATGATTCCGGCTCTGCGCTCGCGCATTTCCACTCCCAACGCAATTGGTGGCGTATCGACGGAATCCTATCATACTGCTCGCATCCGGTTCGACGGCAGAGACGCGCCGCGATTGGCTTCTGCACACACTTTAAAAAACAGGCGCGCCGGGGAGTTGCGGGAATGCGCTAGAGAATTGCCGCGGCCACGGCGTGCAACGGCAGCACTTTGTCAACGCCGCCGAGCTTGATAGCCTCCTTGGGCATGCCGAAGACAACGCAGGAGGCTTCGTCCTGGGCAAAGGTATGGGCGCCCGCCTGCTTCATCTCGAGCATTCCTCGCGCCCCGTCGTCGCCCATCCCGGTGAGGATGACGCCCACGGCATTTTGTCCGGCATAGCGGGCCGCGGAACGGAACAGCACGTCGACCGAAGGACGGTGGCGGCAGACCAGCGGACCGTTCTTGATCTCAACGTAATAGCGCGCGCCGCTGCGCTTCAGCAGCAGATGATGATTGCCGGGCGCGATGAGCGCGCGGCCGCGAATCACGGTGTCGTTGGTCTCCGCCTCTTTTACCGTGATGCTGCAGAGGCTGTCGAGCCGGTTGGCGAAGGCGCGCGTGAACAGTTCGGGCATGTGCTGCACGATCACGATGCCGGGAGTGTCCGCGGGGAGCGTTTCGAGCACGGTTTTCAGGGCCTCGGTGCCGCCGGTGGAGGCGCCGATTACAACCACTTTTTCAGTGGTTTCAGCCATGGCGTGGGTGGCGGGCGAGAGGATGGCGTCGGCGGTGAGCTTGGGCTCGACCGTATGGCTGGGCCCCAGAGTTCGGAGCCTGGCCTGGGCCGCGGCCTTCACCGCGTTGCACAGGATGATGCGCGAATCTTCAAGGAACTGCTTGGTCCCCAGACGGGGCTTGGTCACAATGTCCACCGCGCCGTATTCGAGAGCCTTGAAGGTGCTTTGCGTACCCTCTTCGGCAAGGCTGGAGCAGATGACCACCGGGATGGGGTGCTGGCTCATCAGCTTCCTGAGAAAGGTGAGCCCGTCCATGCGCGGCATCTCGATATCGAGAGTGATCACGTCGGGCACCTGCTCGGCAATGCGGTCGGCGGCGACAAACGGGTCGCCGGCGGTGGCAATCACTTCAATTTCAGGATCCGACTCGAGTACCTCGCGCAGGGTCTGGCGGACCACAGCCGAGTCGTCGACGATCAAAACGCGAATTTTTTCAGTACTCATGCCGTAACTCACGTGTGCCGCTGCAGCAGCACTTCCCCGGTTGCAGTATTGAAGTGAATGTTGACGCCGCGTTTGCCTCCCAGCGAAGACGCCGCGACACCAAAACCTTCTTCCTCGAGCACCTTGATGGCCACCTCGCAGTTGAGCCTGCCCACGGTGGGCCGGGCCGCATCGCCGGCCGTCGACAACACGTCTCCGCCCCCGAACAGCTTGACTTCGACTTCATTGCGGCGCGCACCCAGCGCGTCGAATTGCCGGGCCAGATCGCGGATGGCGAAGTCCACATAGCGCCGGCCGCCGGAGGAACTCAACGCCGCCGCCGGCTTGACGGGATAGCGGGGCAACATCGGATGACAGAGCGCGCCAATGCCCAGGCGCGGAATCCGGAAAGCGATTCCAACGCAGGAGCCCAGCAGCGTGCGCAGGATGGTCGGTTCCCGCACCAGGTGCGATTCGCCCGGCTGCACGTAGACTTCAGGCAATCCCCGGTCAGGCTCCTGCATCGATCCTCCTGTAGAGCGACGGAGCCACCGGCGCCAGCGGCAAATCCATATCGTGCAGGGCTTCGGCGTGCCCGACGAACAGGTACCCGCCGTGCACAAGGTAGTGTGAAAGCCTCTTGAGAACCCGTTCCTGCGTGGCGCGATCGAAATAGATGATCACGTTGCGGCAAAAAATCGCATCCGCCTTTTCCTGAATCCCGTAATCGGCATCCATGAAGTTCAAGCGCCGGAACTCGATCAGGCGCCGCAACTCCGGCACGATCCGCACCTGGTTCGAGCCCCGGTCCCGGCTCCCCATGATGTACTTGCGCCTGAGCGCAGCGGGAACGGGGTTTACGATTTCGCCGGCATAGACTCCCGTCTCAGCCTTGGCCAGCACGGTGGTGGATATATCGGTGGCCAGGATTCTGAAGCGGAAGCCCTGGTGGGCCGCCGCATATTCGCTCAGCACCATGGCCAGGGTGTACGGCTCCTCGCCCGTCGAGCAGCCGGCGCTCCAGACCAGCATCGGCTTTCCGCCGCCGTCGCGCGAGGTGAACTCGGGCAGCACCTTCCCAACCAGAAAATCGAAATGCCGCGGCTCGCGAAAGAAGTCGGTCTTGTTGGTCGTGACCACATCGATGAAGTTGGCGATCTCCTGCTTCAGCCCCTGGCGCGCGAACAAAAAATCGCAATACTGGCCATAGGAGCCCAGATCGAGGGCCTTCAGCCGGCGCTTGATCCGGACCTCGAGCATGGTCTTCTTTCCGGAACCGAGGTGAATGCCCGCCTCCGCATAGATCAGATCGCAGAGCCGCGCGTAATCCCGGGACGACAGAACTTCTTCGTGTGCGCTCATGGTGTGAAAGGGGCGGTTTTTGCGCCCCTTTTCCCCTTTATGCCGCCACTTCCAGCAGCGGTTTGTTGGCTTCCTGGCCGCGGACCGAGGCCAGGTCCTCGGCCGAAAACACCCGATCGATGTCCAGGATCATGATGAACTGGGTGTCGCGCTTGCCCATGCCCTTGATGAAGTCGGTGCGGATATGGGTTCCGATGCGCGGCGCCGGCTGAATCTGCTCCGGCTCGAGGTCGATCACTTCTTCGACCGAATCGGCCAGCGCGCCGATCACCGTCGGTTCGTTGTCAAGCAACACCTCGACAACCACAATGCAGGTGTTGTGCGTGCTCTCGGTCTTCGACATCTCGAAGCAAAGCCTGAGATCGACGACGGGAACCACGCTGCCCCTGAGGTTGATGACCCCGGCCATGAAGGCGGGTGTCCTGGGGATGGCGGTGATGGTGGTCAGGTCAAGCACCTCTCTTACCTTGGCCACGTCGGTGGCGAAGACCTCGTTGCCGAGCTTGAAGGTGAGGTACTGCCGTGTCTCCGTGATTGCGTTAACGCTCATACTTGAACTCCTTTCTCATCTTGAAGACTGGAGCGGCTCTCCTTTGTGAAGAGCCGCTCGCGGTGCTCCGCCCTGCGCAGAGCACCCGGTCAGTAACGCTCGAACTCTCCGTCAAGGTCGTCGTGCTTGTCTTTGAGCCGGAGGCTGACCCCGCCTTTGACTCCTGCCTTTGCGCCCGATACCGGGGCGTGGCCATTGGGCCTCACCGCCTTGGCGGGCGCGGCCTGCGCCAGGCGCGCCGGCTTTTGGCCGGGCCCCCTTCGCGCCGGAGATCCATCCTCGTCTCCGGTGTGGAAGAAGGCCAGCGCACTCACCAGTTGGTCGGACTGGCCGGCCAGCTCCTCGGTGGTGGAGGCCATTTCCTCCGAAGCCGACGCATTCTGCTGAATCACCTGTTCCAGTTGCTGCAGCGCTTTGTTGATCTGCTCGGCGCCGGTGTCCTGCTCCTTGCTGGCGGCCGATATCTCCTGCACCAGTTCGGCCGTGCGCTGAATGTCGGGCACCAGCTTGTCCAGCATCTCGCCGGACTTCTCAGAGACCTTGAGCGTGGTTGCTGAAAGCTGATTGATCTCGCCTGCCGCTTTCTGGCTTCGCTCAGCCAGCTTGCGCACCTCGGCAGCCACCACCGCAAATCCCTTGCCGTGCTCGCCGGCGCGCGCCGCCTCGATGGCCGCATTGAGCGCCAGCAGGTTGGTCTGGCGCGCAATCTCCTCGATGATCGAGATCTTGTTGGCGATCTCCTTCATCGCGGCTACTGCTTCGAGCACCGACTTGCCGCTCTCCTGTGCGTCCTTGGCGCTCTTGTTGGCGATCTTGTCGGTCTGCTGCGCGTTGTCGGCGTTCTGCTTGATGTTCGAGACCATCTCTTCCATCGAAGAAGAAGCCTCTTCGGCCGCCGCCGCCTGCGCGCTGGCGCCCTTGGATACCTGGATCGAGGCCGTGGAGATGGACTGGCTGGCAGCCGATACCTCACCGGCAATCGAACGGATATCGGAAACCGTCTGGGTCAGCCCGTTCACCATCGATCCGAGAGCCTGCATCAGCTTGTCCTGCGGCGAGCGCTCCCGGATGGTCACCGTAAGGTTGCCGTTGGAAATCTCTTCGGCGGCCGCCGTGATGTCGTTCATGGCCACGATGAGCGCATTCAGGTTGTTCTTGATCAGGTTGAAGTCGCCATGGTAGGTATCGGTGATCTGCGGCGGGATGTCCCCCTTCGAAATCTGCTCCACATACCTGGCGGAGAAGTTCAGCGGCGTGACGATCGCGTCGAGAATGGAGTTCACTCCGCGCACGATATCGGCATACGCTCCCTGCACTACATCCGGGTGCCCGCGCTCGGTGAGCTTCCCTTCCTGTGCGGCACTGGCAATGTGCACCAGCATCTTTTCCACAATCTGAAGCACCTCTGCGACCTTATTGATCGCCTGCTTCATCTTTTCGTGATCGCCCTTGTAGGTCTGGGTAATCAGCTCGTCGATCTTGCCCGCTGAGATTTGCGCCAGAACCCGGTTGCCTTCGCCGATCGGCAACAGGATGGCGTCGAGCATGGCATTGACGCCGCGCACGATCTCGGCATAGGCGCCCTGGAACTGCTCCGGCTTGCCACGATCCGAAAGCTGGCCCTCGCGGGAGGCCTCGGTCAAACGCACCAACTCCTTTTGCAGGCTCTGCAGAACCAGGGCCACGTTGTTGATGGCCTGCTTCATCTTTTCGTGGTCGCCCTTGTAGGTTTGCGCGATAAGTTCGTCGATCTTGCCGTTCGATACCTGGGCCAGAATGCGGTTGCCTTCGCTGATCGGCAACAGAATGGCGTCGAGCATGGCATTGACGCCGCGCACGATCTCGGCATAGGCGCCCTGGAACTGCTCCGGCTTGCCGCGGTCGCTGAGCTGTCCTTCCTTCGACGCGTCGGTCAACCGCACCAGCTCCTTTTGCAGACCCTGAAGAACCAGGGCCACGTTGTTGATGGACTGCTTCATCTTTTCGTGGTCGCCCTTGTAGGTATGCGCGATCAGTTCGTCGATCTTTCCGTTCGATACCTGGGTCAGAATGCGGTTGCCTTCGCCGATCGGCAACAGGATGGCGTCGAGCATGACGTTGACGCCGCGCACAATCTCGGCATAGGCGCCCTGGAACTGCTCCGGCTTGCCGCGATCTGAAAGCTGCCCTTCCTTCGAGGCCTCGACCAGGCGCAGCAGTTCCTTCTGCAGGTTGTTCACCACCAGGGCCACGTTGTTGACCGCAACCTTCATTTTTTCGTGGTCGCCCCGGTAGGTCTGGGCGATCAGCTCGTCGACCTTGCCGGAAGAAATCTGGGCCAGGATACGGTTGCCCTCGCCGATCGGCAGCAGGATGGCGTCCAGCATCTCGTTGACGCCCTGAATCATCTCCCGGTGAATGCCGTTGAAAAGGGTTGCCTTGCCGCGTTCCCCGAGCCGTCCCTCCTTGGATGCGTCCACCAGGCGCATGATCTCCTCGAGCACCGGCATCAGGCCGTCTTCGCCCGGATGCGCCTTGGCGCCGGCGCGGCCCTCGTGCCCGCGCTCGCCGTGTTCGTTTCCGCCGTGTCCGTTCCCGGCGCCATTGGTCTTCCGGCCATCACTTACCACTGCTGTCGACATGAATTTCACTCCTCCTCGTGGCTAGATTCGCTCTCCGCTCAATCCGCTCGGTCCGTCGGCCCACCGCACGGTGTGCCCTGGGGTTCCGGAACGGGAGGAGCGTGAGACATGCTGGTTGGTTCATTCATTGACTGGCGCCGGCGCTCTGGTCAGCCCCGGGAAATCCGTGGATGGCATTTACAGGCGAGCCATCCCCGGTGCGGATGTTAACGGCGGCCGCGGGATGGCCGCGCGACCTCGACCGGGTCGAGCGCAGCGCGTCCTGCGCCAGCCGCTCGGGATCGAGGATCAGCGCCACCGTTCCGTTGCCCAGGATGGTGGCCCCGGAGACCACCTGGACATGGCGGTAGAATCGGCCCAGGTTCTTGATCACCGTCTGGCAACTGCCCAGAACCCGGTCCACGACAAAGCCGAAGCGTCCCTCCCCGGTCTCGACCACCATGATCTGTTCGATCGGCGGGGGCTCGCTGCGGGTGTTGAAGCGCTCGCGCAGGCAGATGTAGGGAATGAGCTCTCCGCGCACCTCGGCCACCTGCTTGCCGTTGGCCTGCCTGATGTCCTCGCGGGTGAGTTCGATGCACTCCAGGGTGTTGGCCAGCGGCAGCACGAAGCAGGCATCGCCCACGCTCACCAGCAGGCCGTCGATAATGGCCAGGGTGAGCGGAAGGCGCAGCGTGACCTCGGTTCCCTGGCTTGGCCTGCTGGCCACTTCGATCGTGCCCCTCAGGGCGTCGACCCGCTGCCGGACCACGTCCATGCCCACGCCGCGGCCGGAGACGTCGGTCACCGCCTTGGCGGTGGAGAAGCCGGGCTGAAAGAGGAGCGCGAAGATCTGGGATTCGCCGAGCGGCGCGCCTTCGGCCACCAGGCCCTTTTCTAGAGCGCGCGAGCGCACCGCCTCGGCGTCGATCCCGCCGCCGTCGTCTGCAACTCCGATCAGCACGCTGGCGCCCGAGTGCCGCGCGGAAAGATGAATGGTCGCCATGGCCGGCTTGCCGCGCGCGGCGCGCACCTCCCTGGGCTCGATGCCGTGGTCCATGCTGTTGCGGATCAGGTGCATCAGCGGATCGCCCAGCTGCTCGAGCACCGTCTTGTCCAGTTCGGTGTCGGCGCCGTCCATGGTCAGTTCGACATCCTTGCCGAGATCGCGGGCCAGATCGTGCACCAGGCGGCGGAATTTCTCGAAGGTGGCGCGAATCGGCAACATGCGGATATTCATCGAGTTCTCGCGCAGGGCCGAGGTCAACCGCTCGATTTCTTCCGACACCGCGGCGAACTCCGGATCGTCGCGCCGGGCGGCGATTTCACTGAGCCTCGCCTGCACCGTCACCAGTTCGCCGACCAGGTCGACAAACTGATCCAGCTTGGCGGCCGGAACGCGCAGGCTCGATACGCTGTCGAGCTTGTCGTAGCTGCGGCGGCCTCCGCTTGCGGCGCGCGGTTCATCGAGAGCCTCGGCCACCGGGCTGGCGGCGCCAGGCGGGGCCGCCGGTGCGGCGGCCTGGGCGAAGCCAGACGCCGGGCCAGACGCCGACTCGATGATCAGCTCGCAACTGTCTTCAACGAAGATGAATACATCGCGGATTGCGTCCCGGTCGGCGGCGGTCGAGAGTTTCAGGTTCCAGGCTACGTAGCAGCGCTCCGGATCCATTTCCCCGAGGGTCGGAAGCGCCGCCATGCCGGCCCGCGCCGAAAGGCATCCCAGCTGCCCCAGCTCGCGCAGCAGCAACAACGGATTGGCGCCGTTGCGCAGCAGGTCGGGGCCGGGAGCGAAGCGAATATACCAGGCGCGTTGCCGGCCATCGGGCGGGGATGGCGAAGGACTCTGAGGCTCGCGCCCGGCCAGCTCAGCGGCGGCGCCTCCGGCCAACAGCCGTACCCGGGAGAGAATTTGGAGGCAGGCGGCGGGGTCGGCAGGCGGCGCGCCGGTACCCTCCTCGAGCATGGCCCGGATTTGATCCAGGGCGGCGAGGGTCAGGTCGACCAGCTCCGCGGTGATGGTCAGGCGCCCGTTGCGCACTTCGTCGAATGCGGTCTCGAGATTGTGCGTGAAGGCCGCAAGCGCATCGAATCCGAACATGGCGCCGGAGCCCTTGATGGTGTGCAGCGCACGGAAGACCCGGCCCACGATCTCGGGGTCGGCGCGATTCTCGTTCAGCTCCAGCAGCGCCGCTTCAAGCTCCACGAGTATCTCGCGTGCCTCTTCCCTGAAGCTCGACTTGAACTGATCGGCCTGGATTACGCTGGGCAACGAACCACCTCGCCAGCCGCGGCGGCGGCCATCATTGCCTCAAGGTCTTCAAATCCCGCCTGGAGCAGAGCGGACGCGACCGGCCCGGGCAGACGACCGGCCAGCGCGAACTCCACGCCCAATACTCCGGCGTCGCGCCGCGCGGCCCACAGGAGCTGCACCGCGGTCACATCGAGATCGGTGGCCAGATCAAGCGCCACGGACACCCGCTGACCGGCGCCGAGCGCATCGAGCAGCGCTTTTTTCAACTCCGCGGCCGCATTGATGTCGATCGCTCCTTCCAGGCGAATCACGCTCGACTCTTCCCCTTGCTCCAAAGTCACTCCCATATCCGGCTCCCAGGTGGTCTCAAGAACAAAACGGCGTCCCGCACCGCGCCGGCAAGTCTGCCTGGTTTGCCGCTGTCCCCGAGTTCAACGGTTGCGATGGGGCAATTCGTGTGTGGTCCAGGAGCAGGTTCCGATTGGAGTTTTCTTGGAATTGAATCCTGTTCCCGGCATCGGCGCGAGCCCGATTGCATCCGGCCGGCGCTCATTTCACCAGCTTCTGCACCACAGCAGTCAGTTGTTCCGCATTAAAAGGCTTCACGATCCAGCCGGTTGCGCCCGCTTTTCGCCCCGCATCCTTGATCCCGGCCTGGGATTCCGTGGTCAGCATCAGGATGGGGGTAAACCCGTATCCGGGCAGCTTGCGCAGCGCCGCGATCATCTCGATTCCATTCATATTCGGCATGTTCAGGTCGGTAATCACCAGGTCGGCCCGGGCGCCGCCGGCCTTGGCCAAGCCATCTCTGCCGTCCACTGCCTCGGCCACCTCGTAGCCCGCCTTCGTCAACGTGAAGCTGACCATCTGGCGAATGCTGGCTGAATCGTCCACGGTTAAGATTCTTCTCATCGCTCGCCCCCACGCGTTTTCACCAAAGCGTTCCTTCTTTCTTTGCATTCCGGGCTTTCATCTAGAACAGCTCCACATCGTTGCCCGCCTGCCTCTGGTCAGCCACCGGAATCGGGCCGCCGCAAAGCGCCGCGCGGAGCACGGCACGTTCCATCTCGGTGGTGTAGTAAACGGAGAACATCTCTTCCATCTCTTTGGGGTCGCCGGGGCCGACGGTCACGGGATGATCGGTTTCCCACCGGCAGCTGGCGCCTTCGATCTCGTCCAGCACTTCGCCCAGCCGGTTGAAGCAGGCCCCGAGGCGCCCGGCCGCGGCGCCCACCAGTGCGCTCCGGGACTGCAGGTTGCGGGTTGAGGCTTCAATCTCTGTCGCCTGGGCGGCGGCGAAGCCGGCGGCGGCGCGCAGATGCTCGAGGCCCCCCCGGGTCAGGGACTGCGCCTCGCGCAATCCGTCGCTGCCTTCCTGGGAAAACGACTTCATCTCCGCTTTGGACTTTTCCACCAGCCCGAGAATCTCCTCCATGGCTTGCGCGGAGCCATCGGTCATCTCGCTCCAGGAGGACGAAATGCGCTTGATGCTCTTCGAGATCTCGAGAATGGCATCGGCCTGTGCGCCCAGGCGGCTGGCTTCGATGATCGAGTTGAAGGTGAGCAACTGCAGACGGTCGCGAACCGATCGCGACCTCGCCAGATGCTCGCCGACCAGTTCCATCAGGTTAGACAGCCCGGCAAGAGCCGATTGCACCTCTTTGCTGTCGGCCATGCACTCCTGCTCGAGCTGGCCGATCCGCGCCAGTTGTGAGGAAATCTTCTTCTCCTGCTCGACGACGGCGGGACCGATCCTCACCACATCGGAGGAGCTGATTCTCAGAATGCTCTCCATGCAGGTCCCGATCTGGGTTATCCAGCAGCCCACCGTCTCCCGGATGCTTCTCAACTGGTAGATCTGGATGGCCTGGCCGGCCCGAATCGAAGGCGGCTCATCGGGGCCCGGGTGCTGGTGCTCCTCGACACCGCGCACCTGGGCGCGAATCAGCTCCAGCGATTGTTGAACGTGTTCCAGTTGCTGGCGGGTAATGTCGTGGGACTGAACCGCGGCCACGACGCCGGCGATCTGCGAGGCAATCTCCTCGGCGCACGCGCGGAACCTGGCCGGCGCCATGGCCAGTTCAGTCTGGCTGGAATCGATCGACAAAAGCGCCTTTTCGAGATCGGCTTCAATGCGCGCGAACTCCCGCCGGATGCGGGGCAATCCCGCCGCCAGCATCCGCCTGGTTTCAACGATCGCCGCCCGGCGCTCATCGGTGCGGCCAGCCAGTTCCCTGGTGCCTTTGGTTACCGACTGCGAGAACTCGTCCAGCTCGTGCGCGAGATACTCAAATCCGGCGCCCATTTGGCCCAGCCGGGCCACCTCGATATTGGTAAGCACGCCGAGCGTTTGCGTTTCCCGCGCGATTGACCTCTGTCCGCGGGTCAGTTCTGAAAGCCGGTCGAGCAGCCTGGCCTCAGCGGCGGCGTTATTCAGAATCCCGGCAGTCGCCTCCAGCCGCTCATGAATGAACAGCCTGGCTGCGGCGCCCAGGCTCTGCACCCTGGGAATCACGGACTGGACGCCGGCATCCTCGACGCATCCCGCCACGGCTCCGGCAAGGTGCACCATGGCATCGGTATGCCCGGCAAGCTGCTCAAAACCCGAAACCACCGCGCCGATCTCGCTATCCGCATCCAGCATCAGGGCCTGAATCTCCTGGCCGGCGCGCTCAAGAATCGAGTCCATCTCCGATGTGCCTGGAACGCTCATGGTCCAAGGCCCTTTCAGCGCTCGCGTCCCTCTGGGCCACGGCTGGCACGCCTCGCGCAAGCCGTCTGCCTCGATGGAAGCGGCTGATCCTCACGCTGAATTCGCCGCGCGGGCAACAACACTGCCACGCACGAGGAGGTGCATTCGGCCGCGAGCGCAGATTGGCTGCTCCCTGGAATGCACATCGACCTTAATTGAGATTGGATGAGTGAAAGCGGCAAATCCCGGTCCGGAAACGCGCCGTCTTCCACGGGATTCCCGAAAAAGGGATTGCTTCCTTTTTCAGGAAACTGAAGCGGATCGGATTCCCCTCCAACTTTGCGGCGGTTGCGGGGTACGCCGGCGCAAATTCCCCACGGGAGGCGCAGCGGGGAGGTTCATCGACAAGGTTCGTCACCCACCGGACGAGCCCAAGCCGTCGCCGCTCATCGGAATTCGCCCGTCACTATTTACATTGCGCCTGCTGAGCCGGCAGTTTGGGCGAATACAAGCCGACATTCCAATTCCAGGCGATGTCCCCGTGCGCTCGGCGCCGGCAAACGACCTCTTCGTTGAACTCGTACATCCCCGGCAAGAGATGATCGGACGGCCGTGGTGTTTCCTCAAATGCCATGTAAGCGCCCGTCGATCCGAACACCGGCCAATCCGGCTCATGCGCGGCCTGCGGGCGTCCCGTGCGGGCAAACGAGCTCCAATAGCCGATCATGGCGTCGGAAAACCTCGTCTCCTGGGGCGTTGCCGGGATTTTCGGCCAATGCGGCGGCGTTCGATCGAACGTGCCGAATACATAGGGCAATTCGCTGGCGTGGAAGCCGTGCAGACCGGCTTCGTCGGCGGCCGGATACCCATGATCAAAGAAGTAGAGGAAAGACGGCTGCCCCAGTGCGATTTGTTTTCTGACCAGCCGCTGCGCCGTCCACCCGTACAGGGCGTCTCGCGTTGTGGCCAATACGCTCTCCTGCATGTTGGCGCTGGGGTAGAGCCGCAGGAATTCATCGGCCAGATCGAGATACCGGTCGCGAATGGTGGTTTCGTACTCGGCCGCACTCGCGGGGGGACGCGGTGCGAGGATCATCAACGAGCGGATTTCGCCACTGTTGAAGCCGGCGAGCAATGGCACAGGCGCTTGTTCGCCTTTGTCGAAAACATCGACCAGTTGGTGTAGCAGCACGTGTCCGTCGATCGTGCCCCATGGCGCATACCCCGCCGCCGGCGCGGCGAGAGCGAGCGTGCCCGCGTCCATCGCTCGCATCGTTGCGATATCCGGCGCTTTAAGCGCGGTAGCGAGGCGAGTGCCGCTTTCCTCGGCAGACGGTGAGCCGAAACTCTGTTGTTTCAGCTCGGGCGTGGAGATCATGTACGCGCTCTCCGCGATCGCCTTCGAGAACAGACCCCGGGCAGCGGGCGCTGCCAGCAGATACATGACGCTGAGTCCGCCCGAGGATTCGCCTGCAATGGTCACGTTCGAGGGGTCGCCGCCAAAGCCTCTTATGTTCTTCCGTACCCATTGCAGCGCTTCGATCTGATCGAGCAGGCCATAATTGCCGGATATGCCCAGCGCCGACTCTTTGCTGAGCTCGGGATGTGCGAGCCAGCCGAGTACACCCAGCCGATAGTTGATGGAGACGACGAGAATGCCCCGCTCGGCAAGTCGTGTGCCGTCGTACAAAGCGTCCCTGCTCGACCCCGTAGTGAGTGCGCCTCCGTGTATCCAGAGAAAGACGGGCGCGTTGCGTGCTTTGGCGGGAGCCCAGATATTCAAGGTCAGGCAGTCCTCGCTCATAGGCACTGGAAGCCAGGTATAGATACCCGAAAGTGCGCTTTGTGGCTGGAAGCATGCGGACCCGAACTCGGTTGCTTTTCTGATGCCGGCCCACCGCGGCATCGGGCTGGGCGGTCTCCAGCGCGCTGAGCCCACTGGGGGCAACGCGTAAGGGATGCCTCTGAAAACGCGCAGTTCGCCTTCCGTCCGGCCCTCTATCGAGCCGGCAGGAGCGTTCACGATTGGACCGTTCTTATCATGGGATGGAGCGGACATGGTTGTCACCTGTTGAGCGAAATTCGAAGGCGCCAGAACAACACAGGCGGTCGTGACGGAACAAACAAGCAAGCGACGAAGCAAGATCATCGGATTGTTTCTCCAAGTGTGCGGCTTTCGTTTCCAAGCACCCGCGCCAACGCCAGGAACAACAATACAGCTACAACGTAGAACGACGCGAGCAGGTAAAGTGCGATCTGCAACGACTGATGCGGATGGCTTGCGTGAAAAAAGTCGCTGGCCGCGCCCACGAAGGTGGGGCCAAGCCCGAGACCGATCAGATTCATGATCAGCAAGAGCAGCGCGCCCGACATCACGCGCTGGTCAGGCCGCACCTCTTCCTGCACCAGGGTAACCGCCGATGTCAGATAGAAATAATTCAGAAACATCGTGACGGTGAGGAAGAGCAACGCGAGACGCCAGGAGGGGGCCCAGACAAATGCGAGATAAAACGGGACGGCAAGAGTAAGCGAGGCGGCGGGCACCAGGGCATAGGCCTGTTTCGAGCGCCGCGTGAACCGGTCTATCACCGGCCCGGAGGCGAGCATGCTCCCGCCCATTCCGATTGCGACAACCAACGCGTAATAGAGCGCGACTTGTTTGAGCGTCATCCCTTTTTCACGCATGAGAAAGAGGACTGCGAAGTTGATCAGACCGTAGGTGACGAATTGGGTGGCGCCGCTGGCGAGTGCGGCGAGCATGAGAGAAGGCCGCGAAATGAACATCGCCAACGTCTGCCGGAAACCTGTTTTGCCCGCGGTCGCTTGATCCGAAATGCGATCCAGGCCGCCGCGGCGGGGCTCAGGCACCAGAAAGAGGACGCCGATCACTGCGAATAGACCGAGGGAGCCGAGCAGGACAAATGCATACCGCCAACTGAAAGCAGCAGCGATGGAAGCGCCGAAGGCGATTCCCAGCGCTGCACCAATCGGCGGTCCGATGTTGTAGAGGCCCAGCGCTCTGCCGCGACGGCCGGGCGAAAAATAGTCGGAGATGATCGAGTAGGAGGGTGGAACGCCGCCGGCTTCGCCGAAGCCGACCGTCATGTACGCGATGGCAAATTGCAAATAGCTGGCCGCGCCGCCGCAGCACATGGTTGCCGCGCTCCAAATTGCACATGCGACTGCCAAAACTCTCGACCTGTTCGTCTTGTCCGCGAGCCACCCGACAGGAATTGAGATGCAGCAATAAAAAAGCGCAAAATAGAGGCCGCCAATCCGGCCAAGCTGACCGTCCGAGATGTGCAGGCTGTCCTGGATCGGCTTGGCAAGAATGCCAGGCAATTGCCGGGACAGGAAGTTCAGGACATACACCACGATAAGCATGCCAAGCGCAATCCATGCACGCGGGCCGGGTTGGGCAGGGACTGGGACAGGCTGCGGCGTTGACGGTTCACCGGCCTGCCCATGCGGCGAAATCGGCGATCCAATCGGCGATCCGGGCGTGTGCGTTGCCATGCTCACCTTCCGCTCCATCAGAGAACCTCAAACAGGCCCGCCGCGCCCATGCCGCCGCCCACGCACATGGTCACAACGACGTACCGGACTCCGCGTCGACGCCCTTCAATCAACGCATGCGCTGCGAGGCGGTTACCGGACATGCCATAAGGATGGCCGATGGAGATGGCGCCGCCGTCGACATTGAAGCGATCGTTGGGAATACCGAGCCGGTCGCGGCAATAGACCACTTGCACGGCGAAGGCTTCGTTCAGCTCCCAGAGCCCGATGTCGTCCATTTTGAGATCAAAGCGTTTCAGGAGCTTGGGGACAGCGAATACCGGCCCAATTCCCATCTCGTCAGGCTCTGTGCCGACAACGGCCATGCCACAATAGCGGCCGAGTGGCTCAAGGCCGCGGGCAGCGGCCAGGTTTGCCTCCATCACCACGCAGGCGGAGGCGCCATCGGATAGCTGGCTCGCGTTGCCCGCGGTAATAAAGCCGTCTTGCCGCACCGGCTTGAGCGACGCGAGGCCTTCCAGGGTCGTGTCAGGCCGGTTGCCTTCATCGCGCATCAGCACCACCTCCTGCATCGAGGTCTCGCCGGTGGTCTTGTCGGTCACTTGCTTGATCGTCCTTACAGGGATGATTTCCGCATCGAAGCGGCCGGCTGCCTGAGCTTCGGCCGTGCGGCGTTGCGACTGAAACGCGTACTCATCCTGCTGCTGGCGCGAAACGCCGTACCGGCGAGCGACAACCTCGGCCGTGTCGATCATCGGCATGTAAATGTCCCGATGAAGCGCGAGTAGCTCAGGATCGGAACCGAGATGGAGTTCGGCGGTCTGCACCAGCGAGATGGAATCCATGCCACCGGCCACGACGATGTCCATTCGGTCCATGACGACCTGTTTCGACGCCATGGAGATGCTCATGAGACCCGATGAACACTGTCTGTCGACGGTCTGCCCGGCGACTGAGGTCGGCAACCCCGCGGTTAAGGCGGCGGTCCGTCCGATCGTATGCTGCAGGCCCTGAGGCAACGCCGACCCGACGATGCAATCCTCGATCTCACGGGGGTCGACATTTGCACGCGCGACTGCGGCGCGAATGGCGTGAGCGGCCAGGGTTGGCGCCGGGGTAACGTTGAATGCACCCTTGTATGCGCGGCCGATAGGAGTCCGCGCTACGGAAACAATAACTGCATCACGGCTCATGGGCCGCACCTTTCGTTTCCGGCGAGACATGGGCTGCCTTTTTCAACTGGACCTCGCTCTGGATCAGGAGCTTATCCGTATACAGGTAGCGCCGGCCTCCAGACCGGCGCTACTCGAACTTCCCGCTCACCACGCTAGGAATAATCGCCATCCACGCTGATCGCCTGCCCCGAAACATTTCGTCCTGCCGCCGAACACAGGAACAGGCACGTGAGCGCTACGTCGTCCGCAGTGACCATCCGGTGCAGGGAAATATGCTTGAGATAATCCTCCCGCATCGCCTTCACTTCGATACCTTCCAGCTTGGCGCGAGCGCTGATTACGCCATCTATCCTCGATCCTTCGACAATGCCGGGCAGCACTGCGTTCACCCTGATGTTGTCGGAGCCGAGTTCGATGGCAAGCGATTTAGCAATTCCCACGATGGCCCATTTTGTCGCCACGTACGGCGTGCGCCATGGAATGCCCATACGGCCGGCAACGGACGAAATGCAGATAATGTTGGCGGCCTTTGACGCCCGCAGCATCGGTACTGCATGGTGCAGACAGCGGTACTGGCCATTCAGGTTTACTTCGATTGTGCGCTTCCACTCTTGTTCTGTGATCTTATCCACGCCGGCTGTGGGGCCGGCGATTCCGGCACAATTGACCAGGACGTCAAGTCCACTGAATCTCTCCTGCTGAATCTCGAAAAGCGATGCGACCTGCTTTTCATCGGCCACGTCGGCGTGGGTCGCCTGGCAGGAAGGAAAGCTCTTCTGGAATGCGGCCAGGGCAGCGTCGTCGATATCGCAGACGTGGATTTCGGCGCCCGTTTCCGCGAACGCGGTTGCAATGGCGGCTCCTATACCGGAGGCGCCTGCAGTGACCAGAACCCGCAATCCCTGCGGCGGATAGAGTCGCTCTTTAAATGTCATTCTTATCTCCGTTCCCACCGGATTTCATCCTGTGTCTGGATACCACGCAAAGCAATCAGGCAAAATGGACGTTCTCCGCGCCTTTCAGATGCAAAATCTCCCTGACTTCAGAGGGCGTGGCGATTTCAAAAGAGAGTTCTTCAAGAATGCGGCGGATCTTTTTGACCTGCTCGGCGTTGCTCTTCGCCTTGACGCCTGGGCCGAGATAGAGGTTGTCTTCCAGCCCCACTCGCACATTTGCGCCCAGGATGGCTCCCATGGTCAGAAGGGACATCTGGTGGCGTCCTGCGGCTAACATCGAAAGGTGATAGGCATCTCGTCCAAACAAGCGGTCCGCCGTGGATCGCATTACGAAGAGATTTTCCGGGTCTGGACCGAGCCCGCCGAGGATTCCGAAAACAGCCTGAATAAAGATCGGCGGCTGGATGATGCCGCGATCGACGAAGTAGGCGAGATTGTAAAGGTGCCCGAGGTCGTAGCACTCGAGTTCGAATCGAGTGCCGCCTTCTCCAAGATTGGCAAGAATGTATTCAATGTCGGCGAAGGTGTTCTTGAAGACACAGTCCTTCATGCTTTCGACCTTCGGTTTCTCCCAGTCATAACGCCAGTTCGTGATCCGCTCGGCTACCGGATGAATGGAAAAGTTCATTGATCCCATGTTCAGCGAGCACATCTCGGGTTTGACCTGCAGAGGATAAGCCAGTCGTTGCTCGATCCCCATATCGGAACTGCCGCCAGTCGTGATATTGATGATCGCGCTGGTACGCTCTGCCAGAACAGGACAAATCTCCCGGAAGTGTGCCGGATCACCCGAGGGACTGCCATCTTCGCCGTTTCTGGCGTGGAGATGGAGAATCGCGGCCCCGGCCTCGGCAGCCTCAACGGCACTGTCAACGATCTGGGACGGGGTGATGGGAAGATACTCCGACATGGTTGGAGTGTGGACAGAACCGGTAATCGCGCAGGAAATGATGATTTTGCGGTTGTTTTTTGCCATCTCGGTCTCGATAGGATTAATTACCGGACGATAATAAGAAGTTGAAGACAAGGCACGACAGGTTCCGAGCGGACATTTTCATGTCGTTTTCGGACCCCGCGCAGGGGTGCTGTGCCGGCGAATGAGGCTCTATGGCCGATAGCGCGCCGGAGTGCTGCCGGTCCATCTGCGGAACGCATGACGAAAGTTCGTAGCCTCGCTGAATCCCACCAGCTCTGAAATGTCCTCGACACTCAGTTTTGTTGACCGGAGATACTCGCTTGCGAGGTTGCAGCGGACATCGTCGAGAATTTGAGTAAAAGAAGTACCCTCGGCGTGAAGTTTTCGATTGAGCGTTCGCACGGTTGTGGCGATCTGCCTGGCTACACCCTCCATGCTTGGTGAATGTCCAGGTGTAGATGCGATGATCTGGTAGACCTCGCCGGCAACACCGGTCGATGTCTTTACCTCACCGAGAATGCGATCGCAGGTTTCCCGCAGGATCTTCGAAGTAAGACCGTGCGCCAGGCGCGGCTTCGCAGAGAGAATCGACTTCGGATAGGTGAGTTCTGACATTGGCTGGCTGAATTGCACCGGACAGCCGAGATAACGCTTGTAAAGATGGGTGTGGTCTGGAGCGGAATACGAAAGCGCGGCGCGAACAGGCAGGTAAGTGTCGTTTTCGACCACGGCTCTCAGATGCGTCGAGAGTTGGGTCAGCTGTTGCTCCACGAGAAAACGCAGCAATGAGTCGGGATGCGCGACCGCTGCATTCATCGGGAAAATCCATGATACGGTATCGCCCTCTTCGCGCCACGACATGGCAAGAAGCGGTGTTGCGAGCCGGTGGTATTTAATAGCCACCTGGAAGTACTCGCGAATCGTGGGACTGCATACCAGGGCGAATCCATACATTCCATATGCAGACAGTGGAATTCGACTGCCTGTAAGAAAAGGGGTCTCGGGGGTTTTCGATAGCTGCAGAGCATTGCGGCATACCGTAATGTACTGGCGAACTGAGGTGAGAGTCTCAGGATTCGCAAGACTCTCAGGCAACAGCCCTGTACCTGACAGGCTCGCTTCAGGCGCAATTCCCTGCTCCCCCAGAACCTCAACAAGGGCTGCCACCTTGTAGGGCGCGTATCGTTTTTCGTTCCACAGAGGTATTTCCATGACGACGGAATCCCTGTCCGAAAAGAACACTCTTATGTCCGAATTAAACCTGTGCAGCACAATTGTGCATCATTAGCATTCCTTTTTGGAAGAGGGTCCTTTGCGAACCTCTTGAATTGGCCGCGAAAGACGTCCCGGAATGGCTTTGCGGTTCGCAGTCATCGGCGCAGGATTTGATAAGGCAACGCATCTTTGAATGGCCCGGCAGGGCGTTTGCGATGCAAAGAGGGCTGTAAAGTGCAAGGTGTGCGGCGTGGGCCGAAGGCCTCGCCCATCTCAAACCTGCGTTTGAAGAAGGAGCCCAACAGGCCCGGGCCTGCTTTCAGCTCAGATCGGAATCTTATGTCGGAGTTCGTTATCGTAGCAGCTAAGCGCACGGCAATTGGAGCATTTCAGGGGACTCTGAAAGACAGTTCGGCGGTTGACCTGGGCGTTGTTGCAACCAAGGCGATTTTGGCCGGCCTTCCCGCCGAAGATATCGCGGATGTGATTGTCGGCAATGTTCTGCAGGCGGGCAACGGCATGAATCCAGCCCGTCAGATCGCTCTGAGATCGGGCCTTCCCGATCAGGTGACTGCGCAGACCATCAATCGTGTTTGCGGGAGCGGTCTGCAGGCAGTCGTATCGGCCGTGCAAGGGCTGCAATGTGGAGACGGCAAGTTATACCTCGCCGGCGGCACTGAAAGCATGTCGAACGCACCCCATCTTCTGCCGCAGGCACGCGCCGGATATCGATATGGCTCCGGCGAACTGGTCGACAGCATCCTGAGCGAGGGACTGACCGATCCCACTCTCCGCTATGCGATGGGCGTTACAGCGGAGAATGTTGCGGAACAATGCGGCATCACTCGCGAAGAACAGGATGCTTTTGCGTTCGAAAGCCAGACCCGCGCAGCGAAGGCACAGAAGGATGGAGTCTTCAACTCGGAAATTGTTCCGGTTTCCATTAAAACCAGGAAAGGCATTGTCGAGTTCACGACTGATGAACATCCCCGCCCGGATTCCACGCTGGAACTCCTGGCAAAGTTGAAACCGGCCTTCAAACCGAATGGGACGGTAACGGCTGGAAACTCCAGCGGCCTGAATGACGGTGCGGCGATGCTGGCCGTGACCACCGCGGAGTACGCCAGGACTCATGGACTACCCGTGCTGGCGCGCATTCTCTCGTATGGTCTGGCCGGGACCTCCCCTGCATTCATGGGACTCGGTCCGGTGGCGGCAGTGCAGATCGCTCTAAAGAAGGCGGCCCTGAACCTGGAACAAATCGATCTCTTCGAATTGAACGAAGCGTTCGCCGCACAATCGATCGCTGTCGTCCGCAAGCTCAGTCTTGACCCGGCCAGGGTCAACGTCAGCGGCGGAGCCATCGCGCTCGGACATCCCATTGGCGCTTCAGGCGCTCGCGTGCTCGTAACGCTGGTTCACTCCCTGAGGAGACTTGAGAAGCGATATGGTGTCGCCAGCCTTTGTATTGGCGGAGGCATGGGAATTGCAATCGTGATCTCGGCTGAATGAAAAGTGGATTGATTATGTAGTTATCATGTGTGGAAATTCGACGCAGCCCGCAGAGCGCTATCCGGAATTGCGGCAACGCAAGATCCGATGCTCACGCGGCGCGGATATTTGCCGGCAGGGTAAGACGATCGGGCATGTGGATTTTGGTGTGGCCCGAGAGAGGGCAAGAACGTGAATAAGGTGATCGACTCTCCGGATGCCGCGGTCGCGGATTTGCGGGATGGTATGACCGTCATGCTTGGCGGCTTCGGGCTATGCGGAATTCCCGAAAATCTGATTGCCGCAGCGATCCGCAAGGGCCTGAAGGGGCTTCACACCATCAGTTGCAACATGGGAGTCGATGGATTCGGGCTGGGGCTTATGCTCGAGGCCGAAATGATTGCATCTCACATTGGAAGCTATGTAGGCGAAAATCGCTTGCTCGAGAAACTCGTATTCTCCGGCGATCTGAACCTGACTCTGATTCCACAGGGCACGATGGCCGAACGGATTCGCGCCGGTGGCGCCGGCATTCCGGCCTTCTATGTCCCTGCGGGAGCCGGCACCATCGTCGCTGAAGGGAAAGAGGTGCGCGAGTTTGATGGAAAGCCCCACCTTATGGAGAGCGCTTTGCGCGCCGACGTCTCACTTATCAAGGCCTGGAAAGCGGACCGTCACGGCAATCTTGTCTACCGCGAGACAGCTCGCAATTTCAATCCCGTAATGGCGACCGCTGCGGAATTGACCATTGCCGAGGTGGAAGAGCTCGTTGAGCCGGGCCAGTTGGATGCGGACCAAATTGTGACTCCCGGTATCTACGTAGATAGGATTGTTGTGGGACCTGAGTTTAAGAAACCGATCGAGTCTCGCTTTATGAAGGAGTACGTGCAACGATGACAGAAAAAGACACAATATCGCCGGAATCTCCATTCACGCTGAGCGGCAAAACCGCCATTGTGACCGGGGGCGGACGAGGGATTGGCAGGGCCACCGTGCAACGACTCGTGTCAGCCGGCGCCAATGCGCTCGTATGCGACCTGGATCTGGACGCATTGCAGGATACGCAGGCATCCGTGCGCAATTCCGGGCAGGTCGCAATCATCCGTGGAGATCTGATGGAGCCCGATCTTCCGCAGCAAATCGTGAATGCCGCGCTCGAAGCCTTCGGTTCGATCGACATTATTGTCAATTGCGCCGGCTTCAGTTGGGACGGCGTCATCCAGAAGACTTCCGACGAGCAGTTCCTGGCGATGTTGAATATTCACGTTTTAGCGCCGTTCCGTTTGCTGCGCGCAGCCTCCGATTATCTTCGTGCAACTGCCAAACGCGAGATAGCAAGCGGCCAGCTCGTGATGCGCAAGGTCGTCAATATCACCTCCATTTCCGGAACCGATGGGAATCCCGGCCAGTCCGGTTACTCCGCGGGCAAGGCAGGAGTCATTGGACTCACCAAGACGCTGGCCAAGGAATGGGGCCGGTACAACATCAACGTAAATGCGGTTGGCTTTGGTCTCATCCAGACGCGCATGACGCAACCGCTTAAGCCCGAAGGAATAATGAATATGGGGGGGAAGGATATTCCGATCGGCGTCCAACCCGCAATGCTCGATTCAATTGCAGCCGCGTGTCCCCTGGGACGCATCGGAACTCCCGAAGAAGCAGCCGGCGCTGTGCTCTTCTTCTGCTCTCCTTTATCGGACTACGTTACCGGCGAAGTGCTGATCTGCAGCGGTGGCTATCATTTTTGATGCACATATCAGGGAGGGGTATCAAGGTGAACGGTAAAGAACTTATCGCAAGGCGGATTGCCCGGGAACTGAAGGACGGCTTCTATGTCAACCTTGGCATCGGACTGCCCACCGCTATCGCGGCGTATGTGCCTGCGGGAATCGAAGTCATCCTGCAAGCTGAGAACGGCATGTTGGGAATTGGGCCTCCGCCGGCTGAGGATCGGGAAGATCCCGACCTGGTCAATGCGGGGAAACAACCGGTGACAGCCCTTCCCGGTTCCAGTTTCTTCGGAACCGAGGTATCTTTTGCCATGATCCGCGGCGGGCACATGAACATGAGCATATTGGGCGCAATGCAGGTCTCTTGCCGAGGCGACCTTGCGAACTGGATGATTCCGGGAAAGATGGTGAAGGGCATGGGCGGAGCGATGGATCTTGTCGCCGGCGCCGCTCACGTCATCGTCGCAATGGAACATAATGCAAAAGACGGATCTTTCAAGATCGTCGAGGAGTGCTCGTTGCCTCTTACAGGGAAACACGTCGTTCACGACATCGTTACCGAACTGGGCTGGTTCCACGTTTCCGCTGAGGGACTGGTGGTAAAAGAAATCGCGGAAGGCGTAACCAAAGAGGAAGTAAAACAACGAACAGGATGCCCAGTACACTTTTCTCCGGATCTGCGTCCGATGCTCCCGTTCCAGGATGACGCTGTAGCATTTTCGGAAATGGTGTAGACCGAAGTTGCAGCTGCTGAGTGGATCTTTCCTCAAGAAAAATCCACATCCACGGCTCTCAAGAGTTCACAGTATTTCCGAAAATGCCGTAAACCGATCTTGCCCTCAGGCGACAACGTGAATTCATAAGGCTCGTTATGTCCGCGTTTACCTCTCTTCTCGACGGCCTGTCCTTTACCGAGTGCCCACGCTGGCGCGATGGCCGTCTCTACTTTACTGACCGCTACACTCGCCGCGTGCTCGCGGTTTCAATCGATGGCGCGGTGGAAACTTACGCTCGCATTCCCGGCCTTCCCGCCGGGCTCGGCTTTCTTCCCGACGGCAGGCTCCTCATCACCTCCATGCGCGATCGCAAGGTCCTCCGCCGCGAGCACGACGGCGTGATCGTCGAGCACGCCGATCTGACCGCGCTCGCGCCCGGAGAGCTCAACGACATGCTTGTCGATTACGAGGGCCGCGCCCTGGTGGGTAACTTCGGTTTCGATCTCTTCGGCGGCGCGCCTGCCTGCTCCACTGTGCTCATCACCGTCGCCCCCTCCGGCACGGCGTCCGTTGCCGCGCACGGCCTCGTCTTTCCTAACGGCACTGTACTCACACCCGACGGACGCACCCTCATCGTCGCCGAGACCTTCGCGAACCGTCTGAGCGCCTTCACCGTCTCCGATGGCCTACTGACCGATCGCCGCACCTGGGCAGCCTTCGGCGATCTCCCGGCAACCACCGATGTGGGACAGATCCTGAAGGAAGCTGTCGTGGTGCCCGACGGCATCTGCCTCGACGCGGAAGGAGCGGTCTGGGTCGCCGACGTCGTCAACCACCGCCTTATCCGTGTCGCAAAGGGTGGCGTGATCCTCGATGAGCTCACCACCAACGGCCTGTGCGCGTTCGCCTGCATGTTGGGCGGCGACGACGGCAGGACGCTCTTCGCATGCGCCGCGCCCACCTTTGACGAAGCCGAAGCCGCTGCGCACTACCGCTCCTCTATTCTCATGACGAGGGTTGCCGTGCCCCACGCCGGGCTGCCCTGAGCCGCGCATGGAATCGTGCAGCTTCGCTCGGGCCTTCCCTGAGTTCGACCTCGGTCACCCGGCGCGAAAAACGAGCTGCAAACGAGGAACCTTCCTGATTGCACTCTGTCATCGGAAAGGCCGCCTCCGCACGACAAGCGCCACGTTTTCAACCACGTAGTTTTTGCCATGAAAAGGCGGCCCTTTTTGAACCTCATTCAACCGCAACCACAGCCCTCGCCAGCCGGGCTGTAAGTTGCGGGTTAGAACGCGAACCTCAACGCGAGTTGAATCACTCTCGGATTGGTGCTCATCGCAGTGATGGTCCCAAAGGTTGCGGTAGAGGCGGAATTGTTCGGACCGGCAAAATTCGGGTGGTTGAGAGCATTGAAGAAGTCCGCCCGTAACTGTACGCTGGCGCCTTCCCTCGGCCAGCTCACCACCTGGGTCTTGCTGAGCGAGAGATCGATATCGGCTTGGTCAGGCTCCCGCAGGATGCCGTTGGGGGTGTTTCCAAAACCCGTGGCAGTTGGGTCTTGACTGGGATTCAGCACTGCCGGGGCCACAAAGCAAGCTGTGTTGATGTAGGTGTTGTTTCTCACTCTGCTGCTGATCGATCCCGGAGTCGATACATTGTTCTTGGTGCAACCCTTGGCGTAGCTCGCCCGATCGCCGGGAATGCCGTATACGCTGTTGATGTTGTTGTAGGTAATGCTGCTCTCCTGGCCGTCCTGGACCACCGTAGCGGTGGCAAGACTCCACCCACCAAGCGTGTCTGCCAGCAAATGATGGGACTGCGCCGGGCTGGGGAGAGCATAGTACGCGGACAGTACAAACCGCTGCGGCCGCACGTTGTAATCCGGCCCGTATCCAGCCTCGTGAGCGCGCAGCGCAGTCTGATCGCCGGTTGGTCCGAATTCGTTCGACCCCGTGGTAAAGCCCGGTACTGGGCTCAGCAATCGCGCCCAGGTGTAGGCAGCCTGGTACTGAAAGCTATGTCTGAACTTCTGCGACAGTGAGGCTTGCAAAGAGCTGTACCAGGCCTCGCCATCGGTATTGAAGTAGTACATTGCGTTCGTAGTCCACCCGAGATAGGGTTGGCGTTGGGCAATGTTCGCAAGGGTATTTGTGGTCTGGCCGCGAATCGGGTTTGAGGCAGACGCCAGAGGCGCCTGGTTGATCGTCCTGCCCAGGATCGTGTGCAGGTCGCGTGCCCCGGCGTACGCGACGTCTAAGATGGCGCCACCCGGGAGTCTGGATTGCAGGCCGAGACTATAGTGATAGATTGTCGGAGGACGCCAACCCATACCCAGCGCGGACAGGGTGAAATCGGTTGAGGGGGAGTAAGGCGCAAATACAGGGAAGGTCGGAGTATACGGGAAGGGATTGGCGTCGGATGAAGCCCCGTTATACGTTCCTGTATAGATGGCCCATATACCGGTGGGAGCCTCCGCGCACAGCAGCAGATTCATCTGGCCCTCGGTCGTAGAGTGATAGACGCCTACGCCTCCCCGAAGAACAAACCGGTCCGTGCCCGGCACCATCCAGGAAAACCCCAAACGCGGATTCCATGTATTCTGGCCATCGCCATTGAACCCGAATGTGTTCTTCCCCTGGATCACTCCGGTGGGGAGAGTGGGGCCCTTGTAATTGGAGTTAACCTGGTAGCCGGCGAGACTGCCCGCTGCGGATGGATTGGGATTAATCTTGGACACATCCACGTTTCCCCCGCCATTGGCAGATCCGAGGTCGCCTATGTGCTCCCAGCGCAAGCCCAGGTTAACCGTGAGACGCTTCGCTACTCTGAAGTCGTCCTGAACGAAGCCGTCGGCATCCTTGTATCGCCAGTCGCGCAGGAAGTTCCCAAAACCAGCGTACGTCTCGTAAATATTGCTGTATGGGTATCCATCTATGCTACCCTGCCCCAGCAGAAAATCCGCCCAGGTCAGCGGAAGCATATAGGCCTCGAAGTCAAATTTCCCCATGTTATCCCTGCCGTTGGTGAAGCCGCCGCCAAAGGTGAACTGGTGCTTTCCCTTGACCCAGGACAACGTGTCATTAAACTGCTCCTCTTCCTCCAGGAAGTACGTCGCCGAAGTTGTGCCCGTCTGGAAGCCATCGCTGATCATCCAGATATTGGGGTACGCGTTCACCTGGGACGGGGCGTTCATGCCGATGCTCGAGAAGGTATACGCATTGCCGTAGGTCTGGTTCGAGGTCGACCTGTGCAAGCCGACCAGAAACTGGTTTACCAGAGTGGGGCTCAGGGTGAAGGTTTCTGCGATCGAAGACACGTCGAAGCGCTCTGGCTGATAGAGTGGATTCCCTTCAGTCTCGTATAAAGTGGACCACTCCTGGTCGCTGAGCGCACCAAAATAGCGAACCGCTATCTTGTTGCGGTCCGACAGCAGGTAGTCGCCGTTCGCCATCCATTGGTTTTCATTGAAAAAGCCGGGACTGCGCACAAATGCAGTGCCCTCTGAATCGAATCCGCCCGGGGCGGAAGGGTTGACACTCGACGCTGACGGTATCATGTATTGACCGTTGGTCAGCTTGGTATTGAGCAGCGCCAAAGCCTGGGGAGCGATATTTGAGCCATTGGCGAGGACCGTGCCGCCAAACGCACCAAGCCAGCCTTGCTGGCCACCGAAAACCGCTCCCAATCCCGCTGCCGACCGGTTGTCGGTAATGGGCGGTTCGTAGTCTACTTTATGGTTGAACGGGTCGGTTTCATTGTACTGCCTTGTGCCCTGCCAGGAACCAAAGAGCAGAAGCTTGTTCTTGACCAATGGACCCTCTGCGGTAAAACCATATTGATTCTGCCGCAGAATGCCACGCGACTCGCCGAAACTCTTCGTAAACCAGTCATTGGCGTTGAGATCTTCGTTCCGGAAATACTCAAACATCGATGCGTGGTACTCGTTGGTGCCGCCTTTCGTAATGACATCGACGTTGGCCCCGGCATTGCGCCCCGTCGTAGCATCGTACAGGGCCGTCTGCACTTTGAATTCCTGGATCGTGTCGGGATTGGGAGCCGGAATTCCCTGCGAGTAAATCCATGAACCCTGGACGTCGTTGATCGTGAGGCCGTTCATTTCAAAGTTGTTGTCGGTCGAAGTGGCTCCCTGGCTCATGATGCTTCCGCCCGCGGGATTCGCCTCCTGGCTGCCACCGCCTCTTCCCACACTCCCGGCGTTGTTCACCTCCTGGGAGACGCCTGCGTTCAAGCCGATGATCTGCGTGAAGTTACGCGTAACCAAAGGCAGGTTCTGAAGCATCTCAGAATCCGTCACGCGCCCCAATTCACTCGATTCGGTCTGCAGCTCCACGCTGACAGAAGCCACGGTAATCGTCTCCGTTACCGTGCCTGTCTGCATTCGTATGTTCAGTACCGTTGTCTCCGCAACGTTCACCTGCACGTTCGGCGACGAGGCCACTTTGAATCCTTGTTTCGTGACTTCGAGCGTGTATTGCCCCGGCGGAAGCAGGGTCACCACATACAATCCGTGGTCGTTGGACTGCAAGGTTCGCACGGAGCCCGTGGCCGCTTCCGTAACCTTGACCTGGGCGCTCACCACCATGGCGCCGGTGGGGTCCGTGATCGCGCCGCTGATGGCGCCTGTTCCACCTGTCTGCGCAGATAGCAGCCCGCAGGCTGTGAATAGTGCGCATACGACGAACGCCGCGAATGCCCAGCGGCAGGACGAAACAATCTGTTTGCAAGCGGGTTGCACTTGTTGGGAGTAACGCATCGGTTTTTTCCTCTCCGAATCTGGCCTCAGAAAGCAATTGGCAAATCGTAAAGAAACAAATTAACGACGCGACAGGTTCTGAGCAGACATTTTCATGTCATTTGCCGACACCCCGCGCCATCAAAAGAAAAGCCAACGCATCCGGTTCTTTGGCTCTGGAACGAATGCAGAAAAAAATCGCGAGCGGAGGCAAATGAGGGTATATTGGTTCGCAGCCGAAAGGCAAAACGGAAATTCCGGATCATTGCGGGTAGAGAGGACAAGGATCGTGCCCGGACCTGTGGCAGGACCTGTGGCAGCACGCGGCCATGCATTTCCTTATCCTGCGACTGCTGATTGGATCCTCGCAGCGATTGCTTCCTGCTTGATCGAGCCTCGGAAAGGAAGGAGAATCCTGTGACCGGGAAAAAGGGCCTCCAGATCGTTCTTGCCGCCCGGCCGCAGGGCAACGTGACGCCGGACGATTTTCGCCTGGAAGAGTTCGCGCTTCCTGAACCAAGCCCAGGCGAATTCCTGATGAAGGTAGACTATCTTTCGCTCGACCCGTATATGCGCGGCAGGATGGACGACAGAAAGTCCTATGCCGAACCACTGAGAATCGGTGAAGTAATGCGGGGAGAAACCGTCAGCACAATTGTCGCCTCAAACCATGCCGATTATTCAAAGGGAGAGGTTGTGCTCGCCCATACCGGCTGGCGAACGCACGCGATCTCGCGAGGAAAAGGAGTACGCAGGATCGATCCGGGCGAGTTTCCGGTAACCACACGATTGGGCGTTCTGGGCATGCCTGGCTTTACGGCCTACGCGGGAATGAAAGCGATCGGTAAGCCGGCAAGTGGCGAAACCGTCGTGGTCGCGGCAGCCTGCG
>Ga0302320_10001500_pt1 | contig 56124 bp, 53 predicted proteins | sample Bog_T0_3_FD_202130 | JGI IMG/M metagenome (GOLD analysis project Ga0302320, IMG submission 202130) | Peat permafrost microbial communities from Stordalen Mire near Abisko, Sweden - Bog_T0_3 | ecosystem: Environmental > Terrestrial > Soil > Wetlands > Peat | place: Sweden: Abisko, Stordalen Mire...
CCACTTTTCACTCCTCTGCTCCGAATCCGCGATTATCAGGATAATCCCAGGACTAACCGGACTACCTCCGGCCCCAATCTGACCAATCAAGCCCCAGGCTTCAGGTATCTACGCGGCGCTGGACACCGCTCGATTCATCGGCTTTGTACCTGGCTTACTGGGCGTGTCAGGTGTTTTGGGGTTCATCCCTTCACCCATGCGGGATCTCACGCCGCACTCAAGGACAACATTGTTATACAAATAGCTCATCATTAGCGATAAACAAAATCATACGGTCACCGAATTGCTTCCCGGAATTTCTGCGTAGGGATGCACCAGAATGGCGTTAATGGCCTCCGCTAAGGTGAGAGAATTTCTTCCTTTTTCTCGCGCTCCTAGGACAGCGGGCCATGGGAGCGCAATTGCTTCAGTTTCTCCGCTATGGGCGGAAAATTGATACCGACCGAGTTTCGGTCGGCTACCCACTGATCGCCTTAGCCCGGAGAAAATATTTAGCCCGTCGGACTATTGGTCCGGGGCTGGTCGTTTTGTTTGGTTAAACGACAAGGCCGAGCCGAGTTCGGCGTTCTTCGACGAGAGTTAAGTACCGTCCCTTCATGTCCGAAGAGAGAAAGCTGGCTTCAATTCGGGGGGACCAGCCGCTGCACGCCTCCGAAAAGCGTGCCTTGGTTTGTTCGATTAACGCCGGTGCAAGGCCGAGCCGTTCGGCGGCGAGATACCGCCAGAAGTCGTTCGCGCGGAGGTTTGATTTCTTACCGTGCAATGTCAGTGCAAGTTCCTCACGGCTTTTGGGATTCGGGATCGTCGAATTCAACAGGTCGTAGGCCGGCGACAGCTCCACCTTGTCATCGCGCGTGATGAGCGACCAATTCTTGAGGTGCATGTCTTCATTGCCGGTAAGGTACGCGAACAGCAGGCGGTCGAGGAATTTCATGCGTTCAAGAGCAGGGAAAGTGCAGAACCGGTCTATGATCTCGATCAACTTTTCCGTGCTGGAATCATACTTTGTGTCCCGAGAGGCGCCGCTCAGCTGTGCAAAATCCTCGACCGGCTGCTTGCCCCAGCCTACGCGGTCAAAGCGTCGGACAAAGTAGGAGCGTGTCTGGTCCGCGTTGATAAGGAGACCGGAGACGGGCACTTCGATGTCCAGATTTGCCGCGAGCGACATAGTAAGCGCCTCATTCTCCGGCAGCTCCGCGTAAACGAGGTGTGGTGGTTTCACAATATACCGTCCGCCGTTGTCCACTATTTCCATCCGACCCTCGGTCACGCGCAGCACGGTGCTGACCTTCGGTTGCATGCCTTGAACCGACATTCCCACGGCTCGCGCAGCGGCCTCCTCGATCAATTGTTCGCGAGTGTAGGGCAGCGGAGCTAGGGAGGTGAGCCGGCGGTCGAGCAGGCGAAGGCCCGCCGGCGAATACGGTCCCGGCCCCTCCCATGGCTCATTGGTGATCAGGCACCTCATTTGGCTGCCTCTATCCGAAGGGAGCCTACGACGTCCTGCCCGACTGCGAGCAGCTGTCCGAACAGATCGTGCTGGTCCAGCTTGCGGATCCGCAGCAGCGCATCGAGCTGGACTCCCTCTGGCAATAGTCCCTCGAAGGGAGCCGGGAAGCGCTGGAATTCCCACACGGGCTGGCTGGTGGGCATAGTGAGCGACACAGGCTCGCCTCGGTAGCCGACCCTGTAAGTGAAGCGGCAGGTGCCGTCTTCGCGGACCTCCAACAGGCCTGCCAGCTGGTTCTCCTGAAAGATGTGGGCGGACTTCATTCCGAAATGCGGGAGGCTACGGCGGAGGTTTCACTCGCCGGAGGTTTCGATAGGGAAGGGGGGCCATCAGCGGTGGGTGCAGGAACCGAGGCCAGGGATGCCATGCGATCGAGCAGTGGGCTGCGCCATTCGACCGTTATGTTCACTACGCGGAAAATCTTTTGGAGCGTGTCCCACTGGACGGTTTTCTTTCCGTGCTCGATGTCCCAGACCACGGTCTTGCCCACCCCGGCGAGCTTCGCCAGCTGGGCTTGGGACAGCCCAGCCTTCTTGCGATGGTTTTTTACTATTTGGGCTAGGGAAATCATTGCTGCTTTAGCGGTAATAAAAATAATAAAACGAATTTTTCAATGCAAAAATCATAGATGTGTTAATATAATACCGCTAAAGAAGTATTTTTTCGTGTTTTTATGAATTTTATTAAGACGCGCAATAAAATCGATAATTATTACCGTTTAAACAGTAATTAATATCTAAATATTGTCGAAGTTTCACTTGAATTCATTCTGGGCGCGATCGACGCCCGCTCGGCCGAGTCCCCTGGCGGTGCGATCAATAGGATTTCTTGGAGCCAATATTTATCGCTAGAAACGAGACACCAAGGAGCCACTAGAAGCCGTCTTAACGAAAAGGCCCATCGGAGGGAGGCATAAAGCATACGAGTTTGAGTCCCGTCCATCGCGCCATTTGGGGAAGGGCCAATTTCCCTGATAAACAGGCCTTTTCATTTGCTATGCAGGATGTTACGAACGAAGTAGCGTTAAGCTTCCTCAGCAACGCGGCCACGACGCTCAGGGCCGCCATGAGGCTCGAGGAGGCCGGTGACGAACTCATCACCCTGCACAAGCTCAACCTCCCGGCTACCCTCAATCTTTCCCTCCTGTACACCAACGCCATCAAGTACGTCATGGGCAACTATCGCGGCCATACCGCCAGGGTCTCCCTCTGACGCCTGGAGACGCACCAGATCTCCTGTTGGACCCACTCCGCGCTTCTCCACGTCGCGTGCGGCTTCAACCGCATCAAGCTGCATGCCCAACCTGCCGGCACTCCTGAAAAACCTAGCCCTGTCGTCGCTCACTTCGAAGATGCTTCGCCCCTCCACACCGCCCCGAGATATATAGCCCTTGTCCAACCCCTCGATCCTTGAAACCAATCCCCCGTAGGACAACACCAAGGATGCCCTTGGTCGCTCGGACCGGATGATCCGCCGGGATCATCGTCTCCACGTTAAGAAGGCACGCCACACTCACCTGTTTGCCCGTTTTTCCTCTCCTCCAACGACTCCAGCAATCGTCACGCCGGAGTCGAGTTTTTCAACAGCCTGCATCTAGTGACACAGGCAAAGGCCAATCACGTCCGTCTCGTTTCATCAATAGGTCGGCGGCCTTAGGTCCCCAGGTGCCGGCTGCATAATTAGGGAAATTCCTTGGCCGCTCATTCGACCATGCCTTGAACACCGGCACAAGGACCTGCCATGCGGCCTCCACTTGGTCGGAGCGCATAAACAATGTCGGATCGTTGTTCATCACGGCCCACAGCAACGTTTCGTAAGCATTTGGCGATGGGGCAGTGAAACTCTCTTTGTAATTGAACCGCATGTTTACCTGCCGCAGCAGCATCTTCGGCCCAGGGCATTTGGCCGGAAAACTCAACACGATGCCTTCCTCGGGCTGTATTAGCAGGACTAAGCGGGATGGATTCCAATTGCTGCAGGCCTCCGGGGGAAAGGAACGGTGTGGCGCGGCTCGGAACTGGATGGTGATCTGCGAGAACTGACTGGGCATGCGCTTTCCCGAACGAAGGTAAAATGGGACATCCTGCCAGCGCCAGTTATCCACATATAATTTCAAGGCGGCAAAGGTTTCGGTCTTCGAGTGCGGTGCCACAAAATCCTCTGATCTATATCCCTTCACCTTTTTACCCTCCGAGAGGCCTGCTCCATACTGCCCGCGCACAGCGCATTCCTGTGCCTCCCGTGGTGTCATTGGCCGGATTGCGCGAAGAACGTCCAGCTTTCGGTTGCGGATATCATCGGCATGAAACGAATTCATCGGCTCCATGGCCACGAGGCATAGGAGCTGCAGCAGATGGTTTTGCATCATATCGCGCAAAACACCGGATTGATCGTAATAATCGCCACGCTCTTCGACCCCGACCTTTTCAGCTACAGTGATGGACACATGGTCCACATAACGCCGATTCCAAATTGGTTCGAAGAGCGAGCCGGCAAAGCGGAAGGCCAAGATGTTTCGTACAGTTTCTTTGCCTAGATAGTGGTCGATCCGGAAAATCTGTGCTTCGTGGAAACTCTCGGTGAGCGAGCTGATGAGCTTCCTCGCGGATTCTAGGTCGTGCCCGATTGGCTTTTCAACCACCAGACGGGCGCGGGACCGGTGGCGATTCAATCCTGCGTCCGCTAGCATTTTCGGAATCACGCTGAAAAGGGCCGGCGGCGTGGCCATGTGGAAGATGCGGCAGGCCTTGGCTTTCCATTTCCCTTCAAGTTCTGCACATTGCCTCTTGAGAGCCGAGTAGGTTTTTGGGTCGGCGTAATCACCCTGCACGTAGGTAACGTGCGTTTCGAACTTGCTCCAGTCCTCGCTTCTGACCTTCCGCTCGCACGAGAACCGCTTAACACCATCGAGGAAACGCAGACGTAACTGTGTATTAGTAAAGGTGCTGCGTCCAACCGCCATGATGGCAAAGTGTTTCGGCATTCGCCCGTCTTGCTGGAGATCGAAAAGCGCGGGAATCAATTTCCGCCAGGTCAGGTCTCCCGTACCTCCAAATATTACAAAGATATGCGGGATTATAGTCATCGGATTTAGTCGCTCTGCCATTGAGTGTGGAATATGCCCGCGGCGTCGCTGCGCTCGTAGGTGTGAGAGCCAAAATAGTCGCGTTGAGCCTGAATCAGATTGGCCGGGGACCATGCGCTGCGATAGGCGTCGAGGTAGGCGAGCGAGACCATCAGGCCAGGTGCGGGAATACCGAGCTCGCCGGCACTGCTGACCACCTTTCTAAGGCTTCCCTCAAGAGTCATCACCCTCTTTGAAAGCTTCTTGTCGACGAGCAGGTTGGGCAGATTTGGGTCAGCAAGGTACGCGGTGCGAATATCCTCCAACAGATCGGAGCGGATGATGCAGCCCCCTCGCCAAATTCGAGCCAAAGCTTCAAGATCAAGGTGGTAGCCCCGTTTAACGGAGGCGACCGATAGCAATGCCATCGCCTGGGAGTAGACGATGATCATGCCAATATAGAGCGCGTCACCGAGTTGCTCGATGAAGACTTTTTGGTCTCCTTGAAAAAGGCGGATCGGGCGCTCCAGAATCAGGTTCGCTTTGTCGCGTTCCGTTTGGAGCATCGACATATTTCGCATTGCCACTGCCACGTCGATTGACGGCAAAGGCACTTGCATTTTCATCGCCTCCTGCGAGGTCCACATACCTGTTCCTGTCTGTGCAGCCTCATCAAGGATCACATCGATGAGCCGCTTGTTGGTCATTGTATCTGCTTGGCTGAAGATATTGAAGGTGATCTCGAGCAAATACGAGTTGGCCTCTCCTCGGAGCCATTGTGCATAAACCTCATGCAATTGATCGTCTGTCGCCCCAAGCCCCCTTCGCATCAAATCATAGGTCTCCGAGATTAACCCCATGACCCCGTACTCAATCCCGTTATGAACCATCTTTGTGTAATGGCCGGAAGAACCGGGTCCAACATAGGTAACGCAAGGTTCACCTTTAACGTTCGCTGCGACGGCCTCGAAAATGGGTCTAACTCTTTCGTAGGCTTCACGAGGTCCGCCGGGCATGATGCTTGGACCGTGCCGCGCGCCGTGTTCACCGCCCGAAATGCCTACACCCAAGAAGAGTATTCCACGCTCTTTCAATGTCTTGGTCCGCGGCTCCATGTCGCTGAAATGTGAGTTGCCTCCGTCTATGATCACGTCGCCTCTCTCCATGAATGGAAGGAGTTCTTGGATGACCTGGTCGACCGGAGGGCCGGCCGGAACGAGCATCATTATTGCGCGAGGCGTGCGAAGAAATGAGACGAACTCTTTAAGGCTTTGGGCCCCGCGCATATCTCGCGTCCCGCTGCTGGCGCGCAATGCATCAATCTTTTTTGTATCCTTGTCGTAGCCGAGCACGGAAAAACCGTGGTCAGCGATGTTGAGCGCCAGGTTGCGGCCCATTACACCTAGACCGATCATGCCGATATCGTAGAATTGATTTTCCATTTGTTTGTTCGTGCAATCCATGTGGCCCAGCGATCTAGCCGAAGGGATGTTTCTCGTCTGCAGCTATAGGGGCTATAACCGTGAAACCGGTTTTGCGCTTCGCGGCGCTCACAGTCGTGCGCAAAAAGCGACGGGTTGTCGGGTTTGATCGCAGTGCTGCTCGGCCTTCGCAGCCAGGAGCCGCGGATCTGTTTTGAGGAGGATGGATGCCGCATCGCTATCAAGCATCCAGCGCTTGATGCCGTTACTGAGCATTATTCGCTGCACGGGGTATCGTGGTGGAATGGCTGCTCGTTTCAGCACCTCCGAGACAATTTGTGCTTTTGGTGCCCCTGCCACCAGGATGATCGCTTCCCTGGCGCTATTAATTGCAGGGACCGTCAGGGTGATCCGGAACGCCTCGAGCTTCGCGACCCAATTGGCCACGACCCAGAGGTGGTTTTCCTGTAAAGCCGGGCTATTTGGAAAAAGCGAGGCGGTATGTCCGTCGGTTCCCAGGCCGAGAAATACTAGGTCGAATTTCGGGAAGCCGTCTTCGGTGCGGTTGGGCGTGTCGAAAAAGTTTTGTAGGTCCGATTGATACCGCGAAGCGGCCTCTTTAGTGTCGACAAGCTCTCCGCAGATGCGATGGACATGGGGAGCGGATTCCAGGTGCTGGAACATGGCTTCGCTGACCATCCGGAAGTTGCTTTCGGGTTGATCGGGCGCCACGTGCCGCTCGTCACCGAAGAAAAAATGGATTTTCGGCCATGGAATCCTCGCATGAAGATCCGCGTTCGCCGCCATCAGCGCGTAAAGGTTCTTCGGAGTCGTGCCACCGGAGAGCGCCACAGAGAATACCCCTCTCTTGGCCACGGCGGCATGAGCCGAACCTGCGAAGCGATTTGCTGTCGCCATTGTGAGCGCCGAAGTCCCTTCAAAAATCTCAAACGAGGTGCTGGTTGTCGTATCGGCGTCAGTAGAAAAATGGCTGCCTGTAAACATTTGAAAGAGGAAAGTATTTCTTCGAACCGGCGCCTCATGAGCGCGTTTGTGAGGTGTGAAATATTTGAGCTAAGGAAGACCGCGGCAGCGGAGTTCTTCTGCCACTCGAGCGGTGCGTTCTCCACAATAGGCGCCGGGGATTGGATTGACTATCGGGTGAAACCCTACCGGGAAAGTCTTGGGTAAGCGGGTTGAAACGCTGACGAACCCATTGGGTATCCATACGATGCGCGTTTAAGAGCTGTCGCTCTCCAACCTTGTACGGGTTACACCTACTTTCTGAGGTTAGCAGTACGGTGTAGGTTAGCTTTCTTCAGGTGATTTCCTGAAATAAATATGCCCACACTCGCTGCATCCCATCCGCGACCGTCGAAAGCTGTACCTGCGCCGGCCTACCGAAGCCTGAACCCCTATGATGGGAAAGTCCTCAAAAGCTTTGAAACGCTCACCAATGATGCCCTGGAAAAGAAGATCTCCGCGGCGTCCCTCTGCTATGAAACTTGGAAGCACACAACTTACAAAGAGCGTGCCTCAATCATTGAGAGAGCGGCGGTGATCCTGCACAAGAAGGCGAGCGAATTTGCCCATATCATGACGCTTGAAATGGGTAAGCGTGTCGCTGAAGCCCGCGGCGAGGTGGAATTTAGTGCCGATATCCTTTCCTACTACGCAAAGAATGCCGAGCGGTTCCTCGCTCCGGTGAAGCTAAGTCCAACCATCGGGACTGCTCACATGGAGAGCAGCCCAATCGGAGTCATCTTCGCCGTAGAACCATGGAATTTCCCATACTACCAGCTCGCACGAGTGGCGGGCCCACATCTGATGGCGGGAAACGTCCTTATGGTAAAGCACGCCGGTTGTGTCCCTCAATGCGGGATAGCGTTCGAAAAGCTTTTGATAGAGGCAGGTGCGCCAGTCGGTCTGTATACGAATCTGCTAATCTCACATCTTCAATCCGACCAGGTCATTGACGATCCGCGGATCAAAGGGGTTGCCCTTACCGGCAGTGTTGCGGCCGGCAGAAGCATCGCTGCCCGGGCTGGAATCAATCTTAAGGTATCTTCGATGGAACTTGGTGGAAGCGACGCGTTTATCGTGCTTGAGGACGCGGATCTTGAGCACGCTGTGAAGTGGGCCGTCTGGGGGCGGATGTATAACACCGGGCAGACCTGCTGTGCAGCCAAGCGATTCATAGTTGTCGAGCCGGTTGCCGATCGATTTCTCAAAAAGTTTACGGAAGCGCTTTCTGCCCTAAGACCTGGCGACCCGTTGGATGAGAAGACGACGCTCGGACCATTGTCTTCCGAGCCGGCTTTGCAAGACCTGCTGAAGCAAGTCGGCGTTGCGGTCGCGAACGGAGCAAAGGTGCTGATTGGCGGCAAGCGAATCGATCGCCCCGGATCGTTCATGGAACCGACCGTCCTTACGGAAATCGCACCGAAAAATCCCGCATTCCGAGATGAGTTTTTTGGTCCGGTTGCGATGTTTTTCCGAGTCAAGAACGAGGATGAAGCCATTGCGCTCGCTAACGACTCCGACTTTGGTTTGGGCGGTTCAGTATTCACCAAAGACGAGGCACGGGGCAAGCGGGTGGCCAGCCGTGTGGATACGGGCATGATGTTTATCAACAATCTGAGCTGGTCCGATGCAGAACTACCCTTCGGTGGTATCAAAGATTCAGGCTACGGAAGAGAGCTCGGCGACATGGGAATTCAACAGTTCGTGAACAAGAAACTCGTGCGCTCTGTCTCACTCGAACCACCGGTCTGAGGGTGTCGTGCACATGCTCGTCCGGAAACATAAAGAAGAGAGGCTGCGCGAGGGACCAAGTGCTGAAAATTCGCTGCAGAAGGAATGCGCTGGTGTTGCGCGTCTCGCAGTGGGAAGAAGCTGCTTAAGTTCGGTCGCGGCGCCGTGGGGTTTGGCAGGGCGGTGCGCTAAGGATTCCCGATCATGAAGACAAAGATGCAGGCAGCAGTAGTCAGGCAGTTCGGAGGGCCGCTCGTTCTTGAGGAATGGCCCATACCGGTGGTGGGTCCCGGGCAGATTTTGGTAAAAACAGAGGTCTGTGGCGTGTGCCATACGGATGTCCACGCCATGAATGGAGACTGGCCCCTAAAGCCCGCTCTGCCCTTCATCCCCGGGCACGAGGGCATAGGGAGTGTCGTTGCATTGGGGCAGGATGTCACCGCGGTGAAGGAAGGCGACAGAGTGGGCGTTCCTTGGCTCTATTCCGCTTGCGGGCACTGCGAGTATTGTTTGACAGCGTGGGAGACGGTGTGTGCGGAGGCCCAGTTTTGTGGCTACACCAAGAATGGGGGATTTGCTGAATACATACTGGCAGATCCAAATTATGTGGCGCATATTCCGGCGGGGTTGAAATCTGCTGCTGCTGCTCCCCTTATCTGCGCTGGAGTCACGACCTATAAGGGGATCAAGGAGACCAGAGCCCAGCCAGGAGAATGGATTGCGATTTCCGGCATCGGCGGCCTCGGCCACCTTGCAATTCAATACGCGAAGGCGATGGGCCTTCATGTAGTCGCGATCGACATTGAGGACAGCAAGCTTGCCCACGCAACCCGACTTGGTGCCGAACTGACGGTAAATGCTTCGCATGGAGATCCCATAGAGGCGGTGAAGAAAGGGACCGGTGGCGGGGCTCATGGTGTCCTGGTTACGGCCCCTTCGCTTCCCGCCTTCCGACAGGGCGTTGGAATGACGCGAAAACGCGGCACGTGTGTCCTTGTTGGTATTCCCGCAGGCGAGTTTCCGACGCCGCTCTTTGATGTTGTCGCGAATTGCATTACGATCCGGGGCTCGTTCGTCGGAACGCGCGGGGACATGGCGGAGGCGCTCGCCTTCGCTGCCGACGGCAAAGTGAAGGCCGACATCGAGATGCAGCCACTCTCTGCAATAAATGACGTTTTGACGCGTCTCAAGGAAGGGGACGTCGCTTCTCGCGTCGTGATCGATTTTTCCGGGAAGGCGTGATTCGGAACATTAGCAACTGAGTAGCCGGGGATGCCCGATCCTGAACCGCAATGCATGCAATGGTGCTAAAGGAGCTGAAGAGCGCGCTTGTTTGGACCGAACTTGCGGATCCGCAACCCGGTCCGGGAGAAATTCGGGTGAAGGTGACTGCCTGTGGGGTATGCCGCACAGACCTCCATGTCGTTGATGGCGAGCTGCCCGATCCCAAAGTCCCGATCATACCTGGCCACGAGATTGTAGGCCGAATCGACATAATCGGATCTGGTGTCAAAGGATTGCGGGTCGGCGAGCGCGTGGGTATCCCGTGGCTGGGCCACACCTGTGGAGTTTGTCCCTATTGCTTAAGCGGTGAAGAGAATCTCTGCGATCGACCCGCCTTTACCGGGTACACGCGCGACGGCGGGTTTGCCACGGCGGCGGTCGCAGATGCCCGGTTTGCCTTCCCTCTGGGCGAGGACGGGGATGACGTTGCGCTTGCGCCGTTACTTTGCGCCGGCTTGATCGGATGGCGTTCGCTTGTGATTGCCGGTCAAGGCAAGCGGCTGGGCCTTTACGGTTTCGGCGCGGCCGCGCATATCGTGGCACAGGTTGCGAAGTGGCAGGGTAGATCCGTATATGCTTTCACCCGACCGGGAGATTCGTCAGGGCAGCGCTTTGCGCTCAGCCTAGGTGCCAGTTGGGCAGGTGGATCCAACGAGATGCCGCATGTGCCGCTTGATGCAGCGATAATCTTCGCAACAGATGGCGATCTCGTGCCTTTGGCCCTCAAGGCGGTCCGCAAGGGCGGGCGGGTTGTATGTGCGGGGATCCATATGAGCGACATCCCTAGCTTCCCGTACAGCTTGCTCTGGGAGGAGCGGCAGCTGCTGTCAGTCGCCAATCTGACGCGGAAGGATGGGATAAGCTTTCTGCAGTTAGCGCCAAGGGTTGGTATCGTTACGAAGACCACGCGTTATCCGCTTAAACAGGCAAATCAGGCGCTTGCCGATCTCCGCGCGGGCCGGTTCGAGGGGGCCGCGGTCCTGGTGCCCTGACGTGCCTTTCAAAGGAACTCCATCGTGAAAAGACATCAGCCCATAGTTCGTGAGTTGATCGCGCTCCTTGAGCAGCGGCCCGAGCTTAGCGATGCCCTAAAAGCATCGATACGGATGGCGGATCTGCCCGGGATCCTTACCGTTTCGCAATACTATCATTTCCTGGACGCCATGGTCGTACTGATACCGGCCGACCGGAATCTGAATCATTTCATGTTGCAGTTTTATTACCTAATAGATTTGTCGCCGGGACAAATCTTGCAGAAAGACGGGGAGTTTCAGGGCTGGGCGCGAAAATTCGCGGAGGAATGGGGTTCCTTTCTGGATACACCTGAGTCGGCGCTTGGTATTGAGAGTTTCTTAACGAATCCTAAATTCCACATGTCCGATTACTATGCAGGACCCAGCGGTTGGCTGACCTTCAATCAGTTCTTCGCTCGGCATGCGCGGCCGGGTAAACGCCCTGTGGATGCTCGATGCGATGACGGCATTATCGTCTCGTCGGCAGACAGCGTCTTCCAAGGACAATGGCCGATCCGGGATGACTCGAGAATCACGGTGAAGGGATTGCCTTGGTCCGTGATGGATCTGCTCGCAGGGAGTCCGTTTCAGGAAAGATTTAAGGGAGGGATATTCACCCATAGCTTTCTAGATGTGAACGACTACCACTGGTTTCACATTCCGGTCGGCGGGGTGGTCCGGGAAGTCCGAAAGATTTCAGGCAGGGTGACTATGGACGTGGTCAAGAAGGCTGATGGTTCTCTCGGCATCATCGATGGAACTGGGTACCAATTCGCCCAGGACCGGGGCCTTCTAATCCTGGATACGGCGTTGGGCTTGGTGGCCGTGTTGCCGATTGGGATGGCTCAGGTCTCTTCGGTCAATATTACGACGGAGCAGGGGGCGGTATTAGCCAAAGGTGAGGAGTTTGGCTTCTTCTCATTTGGAGGCTCCGACATTGTGACCCTGTTTGAGGCCGGGAGGGCTGAATTAGATGCAACGGTAGGTCAGCATTATAACCAGGGACGGACGGTAGGCCATGCTCTAGCAGCACCGGTGATCGGCGCCGCATAGGCATGGCAATTACAGGAGCTCGCGTTCAGTTTAGTGGAATTAGAGGAGTGCCGGAGGCTCGATGGCTAAGGGCAACACCCCATCGCGGCCATGGACACAGGTTGCGTATAATTAGGGAGTGAAAAAATGCCTCCCAAGAGTTCGAACCTGTTTGTCCACATCGGCTCCAGCCGCAAAGCTCCGCTTGCTCAAGAAATGCCTTCATGAATTGCAAGCGTTCTACGCCGAAGCCATCAACATCCTTAACAAATTATTGATCGGACCTTCGACTGAGATCGTCCGCGATTTGTGTGCGCGTTTCTATGTTCTTCAGGAGTATTTTGCCATGCGGTATCACGAGGCGAGAGCCCATGCCATTGCCGCATTGGGGCATGTCGAGGCGTCCCTATCCTTCCCCTGATTTGCTGCTAGAGCCTTTTCGATTTAGATAATCCCGTATTGGGCACGGCGAAAAAAGCCCGGCCGCAATCCGCGTCCGGCACCGCCCAATACTCCCCTGTTAATCTAAAAGATGAGGAGCGGAAGTTCTGGGCCGTGCGGCAGCGGTGTTGTTCGGGTAACACCCCATAGGACCGCTCAGAACTTTCGTTTATACTTCACTCACAGTGAACAGCGACGCAGTTCCCAGCCGAGCCTTCTCCAGCAGGTAACACAGACCCTATGGCCTTTGGTTCGACAGCACGTCATATCTGAGAGGAAATCAAAAAAAATGAAATCAAGCACTAACGACAAAGTAGAAGGCACCGCGAAAAAATTCGCGGGCAACGTCAAAGAAGCCGCTGGCAAGGCGACTGGAAACGATCAACTGAAAGCCGCTGGCAAAGCGGAAAAGGCTGAAGGCCAGACACAGAAGAAGATCGGAGAAATCAAGAAAGTGCTCGGAACGTAAATCTAACCCATCTCATGAAAACAACTCTCCAGTTCGCAAAGTCTGCCTCGTATTTCGCATTGGTCGGCGCCCTCGCTCTTGGCGGCCTGACTAGTGGCTGCGCTCCGAAACCCACACCTGAAACCACCGGGCAATACGTGGACGATACGGTCGTCACAACCAAGGTGAAGAGCGCCCTTCTGGGTGACGATGTGGTGAAATCATTCCAGATCAAAGTCGAGACGCACCAGGGAATAGTTCAGCTCAGCGGCTTTGTGGACACTTCGGACCAGAAGTCCGCAGCAGGCAAAGATGCTTCGGGCGTTCCCAACGTGAAGGACGTCAAGAACGACCTCATCGTCAAGTAGCCTGCCGAACTGAGCCACGCGAGAACCCGGGCAGGAACGTCAGGCGGAAGGCCCGGCTCAACAGGTGGCTGCGGGTCCGGGGCGATGTTGAATTGCGCAGGATGCTAAGCTACCAGTGCGAACGGTCCGGCGCACGGCTGGTAGCCGTGGCGCCTGCCTTTACTTCACAAAGCTGCTCGCAGTGTGGCTACTGCGCATCGGAGAACCGCTAGAACTAGGCGGCTTTCCTCGGCGTCGCCTGCGGGTACATGACCCACGCCGATCTCAATGCGGCAATGAACATCTTATCTTGGCGGCCGGGCAGGCCGTGACTGCGCGGGGAGGCTCGGGGATTACCCCGGCCGGCGAACTGCGAAACCATCTGGGGATACGACCGCGAAAGCGGCTCGATCCGACGGGAATCCTAGCTAAACCGGCTCCAGTCGCTTAAACCGGGAGGACGGCAATTGGAACGAAGAGGCTAAATATTACAGCCCCCTGTCCATCAGTTGTTTGAGTGCTTGGTCATGGTCCTTATGACATGCACCTTTAATCGCTTGGAGCCAAAGTCTCTTGAAATCCAAGGAAGCCTTCGGTGCAATGAAGCGCCTATTTACAAATCGATATGAGCACTCAAAGCGTGACAAAGACCAACGATGAAAACATGCGCGACGCCATCCTCGAGGTGCGCGCGTTCACAAAGTCCATGCAGGAGGAGAAGGCCAAGGCAGAGGCGAAGGCCAAAGGCGAGAGCTGGACCAAATACGCGGCCCTTTCGATGGCCCTCGTCGCTCTGATTGCTGGCTACGCCATGGCAAAGGGCGGCACTTGCTCGGGCCGCGTCTCGAAGGACCTGAGCGAGGCGACGTACAACCAGACCCAGGCGTCGGACCAGTGGAGCTTCTTCCAGGCCAAGGCGCAGAAGGAGATGCTGCTCGAGACCGAACTGCACCTGCGCGACGCGGTGCAGGACAAGGACCAGGCAAGGCGCGCCGCCCTTGAGTCGACCGTCAAGCGCTACGAACAGGAGAAGGGTGAGATCAAGGTGAAGGCCGAGGAATATGAGGCGGCGAGGAACAAGTACCGCAAGGACTCCGAGGAGCAAACCGTGCTCGGGGGCAAGTTCGGGCTGGCGGCGCAGACATTTCAGATCGCCCTGGCCATCGGCGGCCTTTGCCTATTGGCGAAGAAGCGCTGGCTTTGGTTCATCACCCTTGCCGTCGCGGCCCTGGCTGTCGTGCGTTTGGCCATTGCGCTCGCAGGCTGACGCCTTTGCGCGGCCTCAGGCTCGGGCCCAGATCCGTGCCAGTTCCCTTCGCAGAATCACGGCCTCGGGCCACGCCCGGCGCAGACCCGTGATGTTGTAGCCGCCGCCCTTTTCGCCAGTGGGCCCCATTTCCGGGCACGCGAACAGGGTCCTGTCGGCATTCCTGCGGCTTTTCTTCCAGAGCTGCATCACAGCCCTTGCGAACTCCAGGTACGATTTGACCTCCGGGGTCAGGTCGCCCCCGTGGGTCACGGGGACCTGGCAATGGTGCCCGTTGAAGGGCCGGAAATGGCACTGCTCGCTGTTCGCAACTAGGTCGGGATGGTCGAGAAGCCGGCTGGCGTAGGAATCCGGCGAGAGGTGCTTCACCACGGCGAAGTGTGAGAAATCGAAATTCAACTTGATCGTGCGCCCTGTTGCCCGCTCGTAGCGCTCGGCGATCTCGTAGGTCTTCTCCGGGGTCTCGGTGCAGGTGTCCCGGTGGACCTCCAGGGAGACGACCACACCGCCGACGCGCTCCGCATGCCGCTCGAGCGCGATCCAGTGCTTCGCCGCCACGGAGGGAGGCGTGTCGTGGTTGTCCATCTGCACGTTGATGTGCACCGCACCGCCCTCCTTCTGCTGGCGGATTTTCTCTGCGAACTCTGAGGGGTTATCCGAGGAGATGTAGCCGAGCAGGTGCTCGAGCCCGTGCTTGTCCGCGAGGCGCCTGTGCTCCGGCGTCAGCGAGCCGGCGGCGCCGCCGAAGCCGGATGCCGCGATTGCCCTGAACTTCGAGTCCAGCGAGGCGCTTCTCGAGGACGACGGGTAGTCGGTCAGGGACCAAAGGGCGGCGATGTGGGAGATCTTGGGCACGTCTTCGGTGAGGGCAGCATTTCCGCGCGCCCGCTGCGGTGTCAAGCGGCGGCGATGAGCTACCCTGAGGCCGCTTGCGCTGCCGTCGCCGCGGGATTAGCCTTCCCGTTCGAGTGGGAGGGGCAATTTCCATGAAAATTTCCAAGATTCTCGCCATTGCTGCGACAGCGATCTCCCTGCTGGGAATGGCGGCCGCCCAACAGCAGGGCCCGTCGCCGGTGCAGGGCATCACCGCGGTGGCCTCAAAGGTGAACCCCGATTATGTGCGCGTGCGTCTGGCGGACGGCTCGTTCGAGCCCGAGCCTTATGCCTTTTGGGAGGGCGGCCGGCTTGACGGGACCGTCCGAGATCCCTCGATGGACGGGCTCAAGTTCACCGATATTGCGCGTATCATCGCGGGCCCCCTTGCAGCGCAGAAATACCTTCCCACGCGGGACCAGTCGAAGCAGAAGCTGCTGATCGTGGTGTTCTGGGGCACGACCGTCGTCCCGACCCAACTGAACTTCTCGACCGGCGTCATGACCGGCAACGGCGCGTTCAACTACATGGACAACATGCAGAGGGACCTGACCGACTACAGGAACGCAAAGATCCTGGGTTACAGCTCCGAGCCCCTCGTCGAGTCGGATTTCGGCAACTTCATGACCGTATCGGGCGTCACGGGCCTTTTTGCGAGCGAGCTGATGTCGGAGATCGAGGACAGCCGCTATTTTGTGGTCTTGATGGCCTACGACTTTCAGCTGCTGCGCGCGAAGAACGTGCACAAGAAGCTTTGGGAGACCCGTTTCAGCATCAATGAGCAGAAGAACCATTTCGACCGGGCGCTGCCGGCGATGGTCAGGTACGCGTCCAACTACTTCGGGCAGGAGACCAAGGGCCTGGTCAGGACCAAGATCCCGGAGGGAGAGGTCAGCATCGGCGAGGTCCGCTCGCTGGGGCAGACGGAGGCGCCCGGAAAATGACGGCGGCGCCGCGGCGGCGGCGGCTCATTGAATTTGCCCTCCAGGGCGCGCTGCGTTCGGTTGGTAGGGAGCGATGAAGAAAACCGCCTTTTTCAGGTTCCTCGGCCTCTGCCGCCCCCACGCGGCCAAGATCGTCCTTGGCATCGCCCTGATCCTCGCGGCCACGCTCCTCACGCTGCCGGCTCCGTGGATCCTGAAAGTCATCATCGACCGGGCCCTTCCCCAGAAGGACCTGGGCCTGCTCTTCAAGCTGCTCGCCCTGTTCACGGTCCTCTTCGCTCTTCGGGCGTGGGTCACCCTGCTGCGCAACCGGGTGCTGCAGAACGCGGCGATGAGGCTCGTCTGCGACCTGAGGATCCAGCTCTTTGCCCACCTGCAGACGCTTTCGCTGCGGTACTTCGACACCACCCAGACCGGCGAAACCGTCTCGCGGGTCAGCCAGGACACGGGAGAGGTCTACACGATGACGAACGGCTTCCTGATCAACCTGATCGCCGACTCGGTGACGGTCGTCGCGGTCGTGGGCTTCCTGTTCTACATCGACTGGCGGCTCGCGGCGGCGACCTGCGCCGTGATGCCCCTGTTCGTGCTCAACTACCTCCACAACCGACGGCGGATGCGCGAGGAGAGCCGGCGGCACCGCCAGAACTGGGACCGTGTGATGGGCTTCCTCCACGAGAAAGTCTCGAGCGCCCGGGTCATCAAGTCGTTCGTGCGCGAGCAGGGGGAGATTTCGGCCTTCTCCAGCGGGATCAACGAGGACTTCTTCAACTACTCGCGCATCGTGATGCGCAACACGAAGCTCGCGGTGGTCGCCGACCTGTTGGGCTCGATTGGGGCCCTCGTGGTCCTGGGATACGGGGGCTGGCTTGTGGTCAAGGGGCAGATGGGGGTCGGCACCCTTGTTGCCTTCAATGCCTACATCGCCTTCGTGTTCCCTCCGATCGTGCGCTTTGTCGACCTGGCGACGATCTTTCAGAGGGCGATCACGGCCATGGAGAACGTCTTCACGCTCCTGGACACCAAGCCCGAGGTCGCCGATGCGCCGGACGCCAAGCCCCTTCCTGTGCTCCGGGGCGAGGTGGAGTTCCGCAATGTCAGCTTCGATTACAGTATGGACGCCTCGATCCCTGGGGGCCCCCGTACGCTGCGTGACATATCCTTCCATGTGCTGCCAGGGCAGGTGGCCGCCATCGTCGGGCCTAGCGGCTCGGGAAAGAGCACGATCATCAACCTTCTTGCCCGTTTCTACGATCCCGCGAGCGGGCGGGTTCTCGTCGACGGCAACGACATCAGGCTTGCGGCGTCCGACTCCTATCGAAGGCAGGTGGGGATCGTGCTCCAGGAGAACGTGCTTTTTTCGGGCACCCTCGAGGACAACCTGAAGTACGGAAGGCCCGACGCCACGAGGGCCCAGATCGTCGAGGCGGCGACCGTGGCGAATGCCCACGAGTTCATCATGAAGATGCCTGACGGCTACAGTACGGTGGTGGGGGAGCGGGGGGCCCAGCTCTCGGGCGGCCAGCGCCAGAGGATCGCCATTGCGAGGGCCGTGCTGAAGAACCCGAGGATACTCATCTTCGACGAGGCGACGAGCGCCCTCGACCTGGCTTCCGAGAGGCTGATCCAGGAGGCGATGGAGCGCGTCATGGCGGGACGCACCACCTTCGTGATCGCGCACCGGCTTACGACCATCCAGAAGGCGGATATCATTCTCGTGATGGGGGAGGGGAGGCTTGTCGAGACGGGTACCCACGAGCAGCTGATCCGGCTCAATGGGCTGTACGCGCACCTCCACGCTCTGCAGTTTCAGGACAAGGCGTGATGGGGCGGGCGCCGGAGGGAGCTCCCCGCCGTGCGGACGCGGGCTGCGGGTCAGGATCCCAGCGCTGCCAGGGAGGCCTCGTACTGCGGGCCGAATTCATCATGGCAGCAGATCGACAGGCCCAGGTTGCGGATCAGTCCGTCCTTTAGGCCGTAGATCCAGCCGTGCACGGTGAGCGGCTGGCCGCGCTCCCAGGCCTCGCGGACGATCGTGGTCTGGCAGACATTTGAGACCTGTTCGATCACGTTGAGCTCGCAAAGCCTGTTCGTCCGTGACTCCTCGCCGGAAAGGGCGTGCACGCAGGCCTTGTGCTTCTCCGAGACATCCTGCACATGGCGCAGCCAGTTGTCGGCAAGTCCGATCCTGTCGCACCTCAGCGCGGCGCTCACGCCGCTGCAGCCGTAGTGGCCGACGACCATGATGTGCTTCACCTTGAGGACATCCACGGCGAACTGCATGACCGAAAGACAGTTGAGGTCCGTGTGGACCACGACGTTGGCGATGTTGCGGTGCACGAACAACTCGCCGGGAAGGAGGTTCACGATCTCGTTGGCCGGAACGCGGCTGTCCGAGCAGCCGATCCAGAGATACTCGGGGGACTGCTGGCGGGAGAGCTTGGGAAAGAACTCCGGGTCGCGGGAGCGAATGGCCTCCGCCCACGCCCTGTTCTGTGCGAAGAGATGGTCGAGCTGTGCCATGGTCGTGCGATGGTTTGCGTGGCGGCGCCTTTGTCGATTTCAAACACCAAGGAACCCGTTGCGGCGCCGGGTTGCCGGGAACAAGGCCCGGTCGGCCTTGACATAAGGAACTGATCGATAACAAGTAGCTTCCTTCAAACCCGATTCCTTTCCTCCATGTCCTTGCGCTTTTTTCCCCCGACCCGGGACCAGGTTTTTCTCATCGCGTCCCTGTTCATCCTCGTGGGCTGCGGTGCCTCAGGCCAAGGCAACCCCAAGGTCCCTGCGGGATCCCGCAGCTCGGGCGGCCTGCATGCCACGCTTGAGACCGACAAGGGCTCAATCGAGATCGAGCTCCTCGCGGCCGACAGCCCTAGGGCGGTCGAGAACTTCAGGCTGCTGGCGGAGCACGGTTTCTACAACGGCCTCGTCTTTCACCGCATCGTGAAGGGATTCATGATCCAGGGCGGCGACCCGAAGGGAGATGGCACAGGCGGTGAGAGTGCTTGGGGGGGAAGCTTCCCCGACGAGATCAAGCCGGACTCGCCTTTGTACAGGAGCGGGTACAGGCGGGGGATCGTTGCCATGGCGAACTCCGGCCCCAACACCAACGCAAGCCAGTTCTTCATCATGCACGCGGACTTTCCCCTGCCTCCCAGCTATGTGATCTTTGGCAGGGTGATCCAGGGGATGGATGTCGTTGACGCTATTGCCTCGACCCCGACACGGATGGCGCCCTACGGCGAGATGAGCAGCCCGCTGACCCGACAGGTCATCCGCAAGGTGACGATCCGTCCGTAGCCGATTGTGGGCGGACGGAGTTGCAGTGCGCCGCCGAAAAACCTAGGCTGGGCGTTCCCCAATCCCCTCGAGTCGAACACCCATGCACAAGATATCCCTGGCGGTCATTTGCGCGGCGCTGGTCGCCGCAAACACGCTCTCGGCCGGACCTTCCGCCGCCGATGAGCCCTCGGCCAAATCCATCTGGTCCAACGGCGAAGGGCATCGCAAGGAGGCGCCGAATCCGAAGGCGGCCGTCCTTCCGCTCATTTCCGTCAGCGGGAACCATTTCGTGGATCCGTCCGGAGCCACCGTGCTGTTCCGCGGCGTCTCCATCGTGGATCCCGACAACCTGGTCGACAGGGGCCATTGGAATCGCGAGCTCTTCGCCGCGATCAAGGCTTCGGGAGCCAACCTCGTGAGGATCCCCATCCACCCGGCGGCATGGCGCCACCAGACTCCAAGGGCCTATCTGCAGCTCCTCGACCAGGCGGTCGACTGGTGCACCGACCTGGGGATGCATGTGATCATCGACTGGCACTCCATCGGGAACCTCAAGAGCGGGATGTTCCAGGAACCCATCTACAACACCACGACGGCAGAGACGTTCGACTTCTGGAGGATCATGGCGAGCCACTTCAAGGGGAACCACACCGTCGCCTTTTTTGAACTCTTCAACGAGCCGACGCACCAGAGCGGCCTGCTGGGCTCGATGAGCTGGACCGAGTGGAGGGACCTCAACGAGCAGATGATCTCAATCATCCGGTACTCGAACAGGGAGACGATCCCGCTCGTTGCGGGCTTCGACTGGGCATACGACCTCGACAACGTTCACTACGAGCCAATTCGCGCCGAGGGCGTGGGCTATGTCACGCATCCCTATCCGTTCAAGCGTTCGCAGCCCTGGGAGCCCAAGTGGGAGGAGAATTTCGCCTTTGTCGCGGAGCACTACCCGATGATCGCGACCGAGATCGGCTTCGACACCAGGCCTGGCGAGGTGATCGACGACAACCACTACGGCAATCGAATCACCCGCTTCCTGGAGCAGCGGGGGATCAGCTGGGTGGCGTGGGTGTTCGACAGCAAGTGGGGTCCGCCGATGCTCAGCAGCTACGATGGGTTTACGCTCAACGCCTGCGGGGAGTTCTTCAAGATGGCGATGCAGCGCCCGCCCGCGCAGACCCCCCAGAAGCCTGCCCGATAGGGGACGGGCCAACCGCGCGCCCCACGTCGCCCAGCGCGAAGGGCGTGTCCGCGAGCGTGGGTGCGGAAGCCCGGACGCCAGCTGCAACGGCGAGAAGGGCCAGCACTGCGAGCGTCCAGCTTCGAGCGCTCACCGCAGTACCCGTGCCGGGGCCGGTTCGCCCTCTCCCTTTGCGGTGACTGCGGACACGGCAACGGTCGCTCCGGAGTCCGGCGACAGCCCCGGGATGTCAAAAACCAGCGATCCCGCTGCCTCCGAATGGATGACATCATGGCCCTCGAGGAGGAACCGGGCGCCGGAGGGATGCAGCGTCAGCACGTAGGCGACCACGGGGCTACCTCCCGTGGAGGGGGGAGGGGCCAACTGCAGCCTCGACCACCCGGCCCCCACGGTCAGGGTCGCGGAGGAGGGAGGCTGGGCCGCTTTCCAGTGCCTCTTGCGGCTCGGCACGACAGGGGTCGAGGCCAGCGAGGGCGGGCTGCGGCCGAGCGCATTGGAGGCGATGACGGTAAACGCTACCGGCCGGCCGTAGGCGAGGTCTCCAAAGACGACATACCCCTTTGAACGAAACGCTTCCGCTGGCACCCCGAGCGAGGCGCCTGTGGAGGCCGACACGAGGTATGAGGACACCGGCTGGCCGCCGTCGGCACAGGGCGGATTCCATGTGACATAGGCGAATCCATCCTCCGGCTCGGCGGACACCGAGGACGGCGGCTCCGGGGGTCCGTTCAGGCTGAACGACTCTGCCTTGGCTGCTTCAAAGGACGGGGAGATCCCGGGCCCATCCGCGTCCCCGGCGCCGGAGGGCGCCTGCGGCAGGCCTCGGTCGATGCCAATCTGCGGAGGACCTATCCGGTTCAGCATCGAGCGGACCGCGCCTGCGGGCTCGCCCACGGTGACGATTGCGGTGTTCGGGAAGTGGTCCACCTGCACGTGGCTGATCTCGACGTCCTGCGAGTCCGAGGCGTGGATTGCCGAGCCCGAGTGAATCCGCGTTGCGACGTAGGAGAACCGGCTCTGGGTGACCGTGACATGCGACGCGCCTGCGAGGGTGACGGCGGTCCCTGCGATGTCTCCAAAGGTGCAGCCCTCGACCGTCCCCGCCTCCACCTGGGGGCCGAGCTCGAGCGCGGCGTCCGCAAGGTGTGCGAACGTGTCCTCGAGAAACTGAACGGACCTAGCCCGTGTCAGGTGCACGGCGGCCGCGGACTCGGCAAGGGACGACGTGTGCTCGAAGCGGATTCCCTTGAAGATTAGCCCGGTCAGCGCGCGCTCGCCCGAGCCGGCGCCGTAGATCAGGGTCGTTGCGGCCGCGGCCTCGACCTGGGCTGTGGCCAGATCCTCGCCTGTGCGGGGAATGTAGTAGATCCTTCGCGCATGGCGGTCGAAGTAGGCCTGCCCGGGGCGGTTAAGGGACTCAAGGGTGTTCTCGACGAAGAGCAGGGAGGTGGCCTCGCGCTCGGACCAGATCGCATCCCGCCCCGGCGGGTGGGTCAGCACGTCCTCCGGGTTGTGCCAAGCGGGCATGGGGTCCGCCGCGGCGGCGAGACGGGCAATCCGGGCAAGCGTGCGGCTGGCCGGGAATCCGTTCACGTAGAGGTCGCGCACGTCCAGGAGGACCTCGGGTGCCGGTGCCGCCCAGAGATTGCGGGTCCTCTCGACGCACGCCCAACCGGCCACGGGGAAGGCGCCCGTGACAACGGGGTGCTCACCCGGAGCGGCCGTGTAAACGATCGAGAACCCATTGCTCGCAGAGTCGCCGGGCCCGAAAACGACCGGCGAGGCGAGCCGGTGGGTGCCGCTGATGAAGACCGTGATGTCATCTGACATGTCCGCGTTGAGCGTGCGCACGAATTCCCGCGCTCGCTCGAGCGTCCTGAAGGGTCGTTCCTCCGTGCCCGGGTTTCCATCGCTGCCGTCCGCGGAGACCCACAGGGAGGCCTTTGCGGCGGTGGCCGAGAGCAGGGCGGCCGCCAGGATGCGGAGGGCGCGGCGGGAGAGGATCACGCTCAACAAGATGGGGGATTGTGCGCTTTCGGCAATCCCGTCCCGACGCATTTCCGACACCGCCCGCAGAGGGAATAACCTCGCCTTGGACAAGGATAGCGTTCGGTGTGTGGAATGCCTTTTACAAAACTCAACCTGGCGCCGAACTTCCTGAAGGGGGTTCAGGCCATGGGCTACACCGAGCCGACCCCTATTCAGTTGCGCGCCATACCCGCCGTCATGACGGGCCGCGACCTGATCGCCTCGGCACAGACAGGCACAGGAAAGACGGCCGCCTTTGCACTCCCGATCCTGTCGATGCTGGCAATCCACAAGAAGGAGGGGCCCAGGGTCCTGGTGCTCGAGCCCACCCGCGAGCTCGCCGCCCAGGTCGAAACCGCCTTCAAGAACTTCGCCCGATTCTCCGACATCCGCGCGACGGTGCTGCACGGCGGCGTCGGCTACGGACGCCAGCGCAGCGACCTGCGCGCCGGCACCGACATCGTGGTGGCCACGCCGGGCCGGCTCATGGAGTTCCTCGACGAGGGCGAGCTGCGTCTTGGCAGCCTGCAGATCCTGGTCTTGGACGAGGTCGACCGGATGCTCGACATGGGCTTCATCCACGACGTGAAGAAGATCATCCAGAAGTGCCCTCCCAAGCGCCAGACGCTCTTCTTTTCGGCCACCGTTCCGCCCGAGATCGCGGCGGTTGCCTCGTTTGCGCTCAAGGACCCGACCCGCATCGATATCGGAGTCGCGCGCTCGGTCACGAGCCTGGTGACCCATGCGATCTACCAGGTGCAGATGGAGCAGAAGTTTGAGCTGCTACAGGCGCTGCTGGCCGCTACCGACTTCAACAGCGTGCTGGTCTTCTCGAGGACCAAGCATGGAGCCGACCGGATCGGCCGCCGGCTGCGCGAGGCGAACCACAGTGTCGCCGTCCTGCACGCCAACCGCTCCCAGAACCAGCGCATCGAGGCGCTCGAGGGCTTCCGCAGCGGCCGCTACGAGGTCATGGTGGCGACAGACATCGCCGCCCGGGGCATTGATGTCGCGGGGGTCTCGCATGTCATCAATTACGATGTCCCTGAGAATCCCGAGGACTACGTGCACCGCATCGGTCGCACGGGGCGGGCCCTGGCTGTGGGCGACGCGTTCACCCTCGCATCACCGGAGAACGCCTCGGATGTCCGCGCGATTGAGCGCTTTATTGGCCAGGAGATACCGCGCATGAAGCTTGAGGGATTTGACTACAAGCCGGCCTCGGCGTTCCCGCCGAGGGTCGAGCCCCAGCGGCGCAGGGGCGGCGGGGGTGGACGGCGCGGCGGAGGTGGCGGCGGCGGAGGAGGAGGGGGAGGTTCCTTCCAGGGAGCCCCCGCGCACCACCCCAAGGGCAAGCCTGGCGCGCACTGGGGTCGCCGCTGAGGGCGACCTAGCGCTGACCGTAGTAGGCCTTCGGGCCGTGCTTGCGGCTGAAGTGGCGCTCCACAAGAGCAGGCGAAATCGGCGCGCCCCTGGGGCCCAGCTGCAGGGCGAGGTATGCCAGCCTTGCGCAGAGCTCCAGGGCGACGGCGAACTCCACGGCCTCGGCGGCCGTGGCCCCCCATGAAAAGGGCCCATGGTGGCGGACTAGCACGGAAGGAACCTCCTGCGGGTCCGTCTTGGCAAAGCGCTCTAGGATGACGCGGCCCGTCTCGGCCTCGTAGCGTGCGCCCATCTCTCGGCGCGTCATCGCCCTCGTGACCGGGACCGGCCCCTTGAAGAAATCCGAGTGGGTCGTTCCCATCACCGGAATGGGGCGGCCCGCCTGGGCGAAGGCCGTCGCATAGACGGAGTGCGTGTGGACGACGCCGCCGACGGGGCGGAACCCCCGGTAGAGCTCCAGGTGGGTCGGGGTGTCGGAGGAAGGCTTGAGGAGGCCCTCGACTTTCCGTCCGTCAAGGTCGACGAGAACCATGTCCGAGGGCCTCAGGGCGCCGTAGTCGACCCCGCTCGGCTTGATGGCGAAGATGCCCCGGCCCCGGTCGAGGGCGCTCGCGTTGCCGAAGTTCAGGTGGATCAGGCCGTGCTCCGGCAGCCTGAGATTGGCCTCATAGGCCTCGCGTTTGAGCTCGGTGAGCATGGGTGCAGGGTTTCGAGGCGCTAGACGCGCCCGGCTACGGGAAGCTGGTAGTATGCCTCGTTCCAGCGCAACTCCTTCTCGAGGCCTGCCAGGCGGGTCTCGCCGTCGATCAGGACGAGCTCGATGCCCGCGATCTCTGCGAAGTCGCGCAGGTGCTCGGCCGTGACCGTGTAGCTGAAGGCCGTGTGGTGGGCGCCGCCGGCGCGGATCCAGGCCCCGCACGCGGTCTTGAAGTCCGGGCGGCATTTCCAGAGGGCCCGGGCCACCGGCAGCCTCGGCAGGGGCTTTGGCGGCTCGACCACATCCACCTCGCTGACGATGAGCCTGAAGCGGTTCCCAAGGTCGACCACGGATGCGTTGAGCGCCTGTCCCCTGTGGGCATTGAACACAAGGCGCGGGGGGTCCTCTCGGCCCCCGATACCGAGGGGGTGGATCTCAAGCGCGGGCTTTGACGAGGCGATGGATTCGCAGACCTCGAGCATGTGGGCCCCGAGAACGAGGCTGCCCGACGGGCTCAGGTGGTACGTGTAGTCCTCCATGAAGGACGTCCCTCCTTTCAGGCCCGCGCCGATCACCTTCATCATCCTTAGGAGGGCGCAGGTCTTCCAGTCGCCCTCGGCCCCGAAGCCGTAGCCGTCGGCCATGAGACGCTGGACGGCGAGGCCGGGCAGCTGCTTGAGCCCGTGCAGGTCCTCGAAGGTCGTCGTGAAGCCCTTGAAGCCCCCCTTTTCGAGGAATGAGCGCAGGCCGAGCTCGATCCGAGCGGCGTCGCGCAGCGACTCATGCCTTGCGCCTGCGCGCCTGAGTTCGGCGGCGACCCGGTAGCGCTGGGCGTATTCGGCACAGAGCCGATCGACCGCGGCGTCCGCGCCGTTCCGGACCTCGGCGGCGAGGTCTCCCACGGAATAGGTGTTGACTGAGTACCCGAAGCGGGCCTCGGCCGCGACCTTGTCGCCGTCGGTGACGGCGACATTGCGCATGTTGTCGCCGAACCTCGCGAACCTTGCCCCCTGCAGGTCCTGCCAGCCACGGGCCACGCGAATCCAGGCCCCGAGGCGCTCCTGGACCTCGGGGTCGGTCCAATGGCCCACGACGATCTTGCGCGGAAGGCGCAGCCGGGCGTGAAGGTAACCCGCCTCGCGGTCGCCGTGCGCCGCCTGGTTCAGGTTCATGAAGTCCATGTCGATTTCGGACCAGGGAAGGTCCCTGTTGAACTGGGTGTGAAGGTGGGCGAACGGCTTGCGCAGCGCCGTGAGTCCTCCGATCCACATCTTGGCCGGCGAGAAGGTGTGCATCCACAGGATAAGGCCGGCGCACTCCTCGGACTGGTTGGCCTCGAGGCACACAGCGCGGATTGCCTCCGCCGTCGTGAGGACGGACTTGAACACGATGGGCAGCGGGATGGAGGGAGCGCGGCTCAGGGCCTCGGCGATCTTGTGGGAATGGGACGCGACCTGCTCGAGCGGACCCGGCCCGTAGAGGTGCTGGGAGCCGGTCACGAGCCAGATTTCGGATTTCTGGAGTGCGGGTATCATAAAGGGGTCTTCAGGTCTTGGCGGCGGATTCCTTTATCGCCATGAGAGCCTTCATGACGCCGGCGAGCTGCCTGCTCCTCGAGACGCCTCCGAAGCCGTCATGGAGAACGCAGTACTGGGCGTAGAGCCGATTGTAGGTGCGGCGCCGGCGCGCGTCGGGCCGATAGCGGGCGCGGCCGAGCCGCGTCATCCTTCGCTGGGCCTCGGGAAAGTCCCTGTGGGCCCCCGCGAGGACCGCGGCCGAGATGGCGGCGCCCAGGGCGCATGCCTGTTTGGATCCGGCAACAAGAAGAGTGCATCCGGTGACATCCGCATAGATCTGCATCAGCAGGGGGTTCTTCTCGGCGATGCCGCCAGCACAGACAATCCGGCTCACCCGCACCCCGTATTTCCTCATCCGCTCGATGATCATCCTGGCGCCGAAGGCGGTCGCCTCGATGAGCGCGCGGTAGATCTCGGCCCGCGTCGTATGCAGGGTGCACCCCAGGAGCAGCCCCGAAAGCCTCGGGTCCACGAGGACGGTGCGGTTGCCATTGTGCCAGTCGAGCGCCATGAGCCCGCTCTCGCCCGGCTCCTGGCGTGCAGCCTCGGCGCTCAGCTGCGCGTGGAGTCCCGCATCGCCGCCGCACACCGTGCCGACCCACCAGTTGAAGATGTCGCCCACGGCTGACTGGCCCGCCTCGATGCCGTAGAAACCGGGCAGGATGGCCCCGGGCACGATGCCGCAGATTCCCGGGATGTCGCGTACGCGCTTGCTGGACGGGACCACAGCGCAGTCGCAGGTCGAGGTCCCGATCACCTTGACGAGGGTCCCCTCGCGAACCCCGCAGCCGATCGCTCCGTAATGCACGTCGAACTCGCCGATGGCGATCGGGATGGCACCGGGCAAACCCAGGCGCCGGGCCCAGGCTGCGCTGAGGGTGCCGGCCGGCGTGTTCGCGTCATGGGCGCGGCTGTAGAGGCGCTCGCGCAGCCCTGCGAGCCTGGGATCCAGGGCCGCGAGGAACCTGGTGTCGGGAAGCCCACCCCAGTCTTCGCTGTAGAGGGCCTTGTGCCCCGCGGCGCAGATCCCACGTACGACCCGCGCGGGATCGTCGACGCCCGCGAGGACCGAGGGAATCCAGTCCGCGAGCTCCACCCAGGAATGGGCCGCCCTGAAGACCTCCGGCGCCACGGACAGGCAGTGCCAGATCTTGGACCAGAACCACTCGGACGAGTACCGGTTGCCGCACTTGGCGATGTACTCGGGCCTCGTGCGGGCGGCCAATGCTGTGATCTGTTCCGCCTCGGCCCATGAGGTGTGGTCCTTCCACAGCCAGCATTGCGCCGCCAGGTTGCCGCGCCACCTCCTGTCCATGGCAAGGGCACGGTTGAACCGGTCCACGGGGATCGGGCTCGACCCGGTGGAGTCGACGCCGATGCCCACCACGCGCTCCGCCGAGAATCCGCGCCTCTTGCGGGCGTCCGCGAGGGCGCCGCGCACGCTCCTTTCAAGTGCGAAGAGGTAATCGCCGGGGCGCTGCCTTGCGACGAGGGGATCCTTCGGGTCGAGGAGGACGCCATGCAGGGCCGAAGGGTACTCCACGACGCAGCCGCCAAACTCCCTGCCGTCCTCGCAGCGCACAACGAGGGCGCGAGCCGAGTTGGTTCCGAAATCCAATCCCAGGGTAAAGTTCATGGTTCTTGGGGGAAAGCAGAAGCGGGTTAGACCCCTGCAGCCGAGGTTTCGATCCTGGGTTGACTGGACGGTAAAGTAAACCGAGGGTCGCCTCCGCTCCCCGGGCTTCTAGCCCTTCGTGAACCCCACCCCATGAGCCCAATACCCCTGGTCGCCATGACCTCGCGCTCAACCCTGACCGGACTCGACTGGCTCGCGATCACCCTCTACTTCGGCGTCCTTCTCGGAGTCGTGGCATGGGTCATCCGCAAGAGCAAGGACACCGCGACAGACTACTTTCTCGCCGGGCGAAACCTCGGCTGGTGGATTATCGGCGCCTCGATCTTCGCTTCCAACATAGGCTCCGAGCACATCGTCGGCCTGGCGGGCTCCGGGGCCTCAGACGGCGTCGCCCTCGCGCATTATGAGCTGCACGCCTGGTGCCTGCTCGTGCTCGCCTGGGTGTTCGTCCCGTTTTACATGCGCTCGATGGTGTTCACGATGCCGGAGTTTCTCGAGCGCCGCTTCAGCCCCCCCTCGCGCTACGTCCTTTCCGTGGTGTCCCTGGTGACGTTCATCCTCTCCAAGATCGCCGTGGGGATCTTTGCGGGCGGCGTGGTGTTCGCGACGCTGCTTCCCGAGATCCAGATCACGGTCGCAGGCACGGTCATCAACAGTTTCTGGGTAGGCTCGGTTGCGGTGATCGTGCTGACGGGCCTCTACACGATGATCGGCGGGATGCGCGCGGTCGTCTACAACGACGCAGTCCAGGTGACGGTCCTGATCGGCGGGTCGGCGCTGCTCACCTTCTACGGCCTGCACATCCTCGGGGGATGGTCCGAGCTGAGGCGCTACTGCGGCTCGGAAATGTTCAACCTATGGAAACCGATCACGCCGGCTGGCGTCCAGTCGACCTGGTCCCCCGTGCTGGAGACGAACTCCGCGGGAGCGATCGTGAGGCAGGCGTGGTATTTCAACGGAAACTTCCCTTGGCCCGGGATGCTGATCTGCGCCCCCATCATCGGGCTCTGGTACTGGTGCACCGACCAGTACATCGTCCAGCGCGCCCTCGGCGCGCCCGACCAGAAGACGGCCAGGCGCGGCAGCATCTTTGCCGCGTTCCTGAAGCTCTTTCCCGTCTACCTGTTCATCATCCCCGGGCTCATCTGCTTCGCCCTGGCGAAGAGCGGCAAGATTGCCGAACTGGCCTCGATGGTCGGCAGCGACGGCAAGCCCGTCGCCGCGGAGGCCCAGGCCGCCTTCCCGCTGATGGTGAAGTACCTGCTGCCCCCGGGACTGCGAGGGATCGTGGTGGCGGGGCTCCTCTCGGCGCTGATGGGCTCGCTGGCGGGCGTGTTCAACGCGTGCTCGACCCTCTTCACGGTGGACCTGTACGAAAAGCTCCGGCCGAAGGCGTCGCAGCACGAGCTCGTGCGCATGGGCCGCATCGCCACGGCGGTCATGGTCGCCATCGCGCTTGCCTGGATCCCCGTGATCCAGGGCGCGCACGGCCTGTACGGGTACCTGCAGACGATCCAGGGCTATCTCGCGCCGCCGATCTTCGTGGTCTTTTTCTTCGGCGTGTTCTGGAAGCGCCTCAATGCCCAGGGCTGCCTCTGGTCGATGGTGGTGGGGTTCCTCATCGGCGGATTCCGCATGGCGGTCGACACACCGGTGACGATGAAGCTGGCCGGTTTTGAGAGGGGATACGCCGAGGGCTCGTTCCTTTGGATCGTCAACAACATCAACTTCCAGTATTTCAGCGTCCTGATCACCCTCGTCTCGGCCGTCGTGATGGTCGTAGCGAGCTATGCGACGGCGGCCCCGGACTATGCGGCCATCAAGAGTCTGACATTCGAGACCTCCTCGGATGAGGACCGGTCCAAAACGCGGTCCAGCTGGGACAAGAAGGAGGTCATCGCCTCCGCATTCATCCTGGCATGCATCTTTGCGGCCTACGTCTATTTCTCGGGCTGAGGCCCGCGCTCCCTGTCCCGCCCAGCCCAGAACCCACTCTTCCGACTATGAATTCCCTTATCCCGGCCGTCCTCGGCACCCTTTTCATTGCGTCCTCGGCTGTTGCGCAGACGCAGACCCGGATCGAGCACCAGCCGTTTGGCAGCGCTGGCGGCGTACCGGTCGAGCTCTACGTGCTCACGAGCACGTCGGGCGCTGTGGCGAAGATCATGACCTACGGGGCGACCCTCACCGAGCTGGACGTGCCCAACCGGGCCGGCAGGCTCGACGACGTCGTCCTGGGATTCGACAGCCTCAAGGGCTACCTTGGGAGCGAGCCCTACTTCGGGGCGACCGTCGGCCGCGTGGGAAACCGCATCGCCAAGGGCCGTTTCAGCCTCAACGGGAAAAGCTACCAGCTCGCGACGAACGACGGGCCGAACCACCTGCACGGCGGCATCAAGGGATTCGACAAGGTCGTTTGGCAGGCGGAGGTGGTTTCGCTTGCCGACGGCCCCGGCGTCAAATTCACGCACGTAAGCGCCGACGGCGAGGAGGGCTATCCCGGCAAGTGCACCGTCAGCGTCGTCTACCAGCTTTCAGGCACCACGCTTGCGCTTTCCTATGAGGCGGTCTCCGACAAGGACACGCCCGTCAACGTGACCAACCACAGCTACTTCAACCTGGGTGGGGCCGAGAACGGCGCAATCCTGGGGCACGTGGTGACGCTCTACGCGGACCGATTCACTCCGGTGGACGCCTTCCTGATACCCACGGGCGAGCTCAGGCCCGTGGCGGGCACACCCATGGACTTCCGCCAACCGACGCGCGTCGGGGCCCGCATCAAGGAGGTGGGCGGCAAGCCGGTCGGCTACGACCACAATTACGTCATCAACCAGGGCCAATCCCCCGCGCCCGGGCACTTGCTCCATGTCGCCACGGTCAGCGAGCCCACGTCCGGGAGGGTGATGGACGTCTGGAGCACGGAGCCAGGCGTACAGTTCTACAGCGGCAACTTCCTCGACGGGAGCCTTACTGGCAAGAAAGGGGTGGTCTATCGCCAATACTGGGGCCTTGCGCTGGAGACGCAGCATTTCCCGGATTCGGTCAACCATCCGAATTTTCCATCGTATGTGCTGAGGGCGGGTGATACATATCGGTCAGCCACGATCTACAGGTTTTCCACCCAGTAGTCGGCGCCCCGCGCCTCCGCGCCAGCCGTGGCCCATTCTCCGACCCCCCATGAGAAACCACCGCACGCTACTCGCCCTTCTTCTGCTCGCGCTCTGCGCGGCCCCGACCCCGGGGCTGCGCGCCGACTCCGCACCCGGCCCCCGTGATAGGGTGCTGCTCGATGCGGGCTGGAAATTCCACCTCGGCAACGACCTGGGCGACGGCCTCAATCTCGCAAAGGCCGGCTCCGCCTACGGGGCGGCCGGCGCCGACTACAGCAGCGCCAGCTGGCGCACGGTGGACCTTCCCCATGACTGGGCGATCGAGCTGCCGTTCGATCCGAAGGCGGACGCCGCCCACGGCTTTAGGCCCGTGGGCGAGGGCTTCCCGGACAACAGCGTTGGATGGTACCGAAAGACCTTTGACCTTCCCGGCGGGGACGCCGGCAGGCGCATCTGGCTGGAATTCGATGGGGTCTTCCGCGACTGCCAGGTGTTCGTCAACGGCTGGCAGGTGGGCCATCACGAGAGCGGCTACAGTGGTTTCAAGATCGACATCACCGACGTGGCCCATTGCGGGGAGAAAAACACCATCGCGGTGCGGGTGGACGCCTCGCACTTTGAGGGCTGGTTCTACGAGGGTGCGGGCATCTACCGGCACGTCTGGCTCGTAAAGACGTCGCCGCTGGCCGTCGCGCCCGACGGGGTGTTTGTCTACAGCCGCTTCAAGGATCCGGTGCCCTCCGGGCCTGCGGAGGTGGTCATGCAGGCTCAGCTGGCCAACGCCTCCGGGGCGGCGGCCGACGCCGCAGTCACATGGACGGTGCTTGATCCGGAGGGCGTCTCCGTGACGACGGTCTCGGCTGCAGCGCCGGTCGAGGCCCTCGGGACGCAGGAAGTGAGGCAGACGGCCCAGGTGCGTGCGCCGCGCCTCTGGTCGCCGGAAAATCCGGTGCTCTACCGGCTGGTCACGGTCGTGACCGCGGGCGGGCGCACCGTGGACAGGGTCGAGACTGCATTCGGGATACGCACGGTGGGATTCGATGCCAACCGGGGCTTCCTCCTCAACGGGCGCCCCTATGCCCTGAAGGGGACCTCCAACCACCAGGATCACGCCGGGGTGGGTTCGGCGCTGCCCGACGCCCTGCAGTATTTTCGCATTGAAAGGCTCAAGGCGATGGGCTGCAACGCCTACCGGACGTCGCACAACCCACCCACACCGGAGCTGCTCGAGGCCTGCGACCGCCTCGGGATGATCGTGATGGACGAGAACCGGCTCCTCGGCATCGACGGGCAGCACCTCGCCCTCCTCGAGCAGCTTGTCCGCCGGGACCGCAACCACCCGTCTGTCGGAATCTGGTCGATGGGCAACGAGGAGTTCGCAGTCGAGACGACTCAGGACGGCAGGCGCGTCGTCGCCACCATGCAGGGCCTGGTCAAGGCCATGGACCCGACACGGCCCATCACGATCAACGCCGACGTCGGCGACATCTTCTCCGGGGTCAACGAGGCGATCGAGGTCCGCGGATGGAGCTACCACGTGGGGCCGGCGATGGATGCCTACCACAAGGAGCACCCCACTCAGCCCAACGTGGGCAGCGAGCAGGGAAGCACGGTCGGGACCCGCGGCATCTACGCGGACGACCCGGCTCGCGGCTACGTCAGCTCCTACGACGACTTCGCGCCGGATTGGGCGCAGACCGCCGAGACATGGATGGGTTACTTCGCTACGAGGCCCTGGCTGTCAGGGGGGTTCGTCTGGACGGGGTTCGACTACCGGGGTGAGCCCACGCCCTACGGCTGGCCCTGCATCAGCTCCCACTTCGGGATCATGGACACGTGCGGGTTCCCCAAGGACAACTACTGGTACTACCAGGCGTGGTGGAGCAACCGCACGGTGCTCCACATCATGCCCCATTGGAACTGGCCCGGCAGGGAAGGGCAGGAGATCGACGTGCGCGCCCTCAGCAACTGCGAGGAGGTCGAGCTGTTCCTCAACGGGCGCAGCCTCGGCCGCAAGGCCCTGGCCCCGTACACGCAGCTCAAGTGGAGGGTGCCCTACGCCCCGGGCACCCTGTCGGCTCGCGGCTACAACGGCGGGCGCCTCGTAGCTGAGTCCAAGGTCGAGACCACAGGCGCTCCCGTGGCCGTGAGGCTGGAGCCCGACCGCACCGAGATCGGCGCAGACGGCCGGGACGCAGCCGTCTTCACGGTGTCCGTCGTGGACGCGCAGGGCCGCGTGGTGCCCCTGGCCGCCAACCGGATCTCCTTCGATCTCGAGGGCCCGGGGCGCATCCTTGGGGTCGGAAACGGCGACCCGAGCTGCCACGAGCCCGACAAGGTGGTGACCCGGGCCGCGCCCCGCTCGGTCGAGTTAAGGACGTGGCGATGGAAGAAAGTCTCCGATCCCTATCCGCCGAGCCTCCCCGAAGAGGCGCCCCAGTTCGATGACTCGGCATGGGCGGCCACGGACGTGTTCGCCGACGCGGGCCCGCTGAAGTGGCACGAGAAGGCCGTGTTCAGGGGCCACTTCACGGTGGACGCCAAGGACCTCGCGACACCCGTCGCCGAGCTGCGGTTCAACCGGGTCGCCGGCGGCACCTCCGTTTACGTAAATGGCGTGAAGGTGGGCGGAACGGTCGATTCACGCACGCCGGCGATCTACGACGTGAAGGCGCTCCTGCATGCGGGGGACAACGTCGTGGCCGTCGCGGCCGCCAACTACGGCCCGGATCCCTTCGGGATCAGCGCCGGCGTCCTGCTGCAGCTGCAGGAGGACCCTCTGGCTCCCACCTGGGGGCGCAGCGTCTTCAACGGCCTCGCGCAGGTCATCGTGCAGTCGTCCACCCAGCCGGGAGCCCTGAAGCTCACCGCACGCTCGGAGGGCCTCGAGACCGCCACTTGCGTTTTGCAATCGCAGGCGAGCCGGCCCTGACCAACGATCGAGGGGAGCATGCCGCCCGCCCTGCCCAGCCCACTCAATCCCGCGGAGGTCCGTGTCCTCGGCTCGCTTGTCGAGAAGGACATCACCACGCCTGACTACTACCCGCTCACGCTCAACGCGCTGACGAACGCTTGCAACCAGAGCTCGAACCGCGACCCGGTGATGAGCCTCTCGGAGCACGACGTGGTGAGGGCGCTCGACCTGCTCCGCGAGAAGAAGCTGGCCTTCATGTTCCAGGGGGCCGAAAGCCGTGTCTCAAAGTATGGGCACCGTTTCTGCGAGTCCTTTGAGCTGGGTCGCGCCGAGACGTCCGCGCTGTGCGTGTTGATGCTGCGCGGTCCCCAGACTGTGGGCGAGGTGCGTGGGCGCACCGGCCGGATGCACGAGTTTGCGAGCCTCGAGGAGGCCGAGGCGCTGCTTGACGGCCTTGCCGCCAGGCCGGCCGGAGCCCTGGTTTCCAAGCTGCCTAGGCAGCCGGGAATGAAGGAGCAGCGCTACGCGCACCTGCTGGGCGGGCCCGTGTCGCTGCCCGTTGCGGAGACCCCTTTGAGGGTCGAGCCCGCCGTCGCGGCCGTGCGCATGGAGGACGAGCGCCTCGCGCGCCTCGAGGCGGAGGTCGCCTCGCTGAAGCTCGAGGCGGCCGAGCTGCGGGAGCAGTTCGCCAGCCTCAAGAAGCAGCTCGAGTGATCCCGGGGCCCTCAGTGGGCCGGGGACGCCAGGGGGGGCGGCGTGGGTGTGAGGTACTTGGCCAGGAATTCCTCGATCCTTGAGTAGAGCTCAACCTGGTTGTCCAGGTGCTGCATGCCGTGCGACTCCTCGGTCTTGATGAGCTTCTCGACAGGCACGTTGTGCCGCTCAAGCTCGGAGATCAGCCGGGTGGACTGGCCGATGTCAGCCACGGGGTCGTATCCGCCATGGCTCACGAAGACCGGCGCATGCACCTTGTCGATGTGCCTCACCGGCGCGATGGCGTCGAACTTGGCTGAGTTCTGCTTGGGGTCGCCCAGCTTGTACATCAGGCGGTTGAATTCGGGGCTGCTGGCCGAGTGCTCATAGTCATACTTCTTGTCGTTGATCAGCTGCTCCCAGTCGAAGACGCCCGCGATCGTGACCGCGCAGCGGTAGAGATCCGGGTCCAGGACCACGCCCTGCAGCGCGAGATATCCCCCGAACGAGCCGCCCATGATGGCGACGCGCTTGGGATCGATCATCCCCATGGAGAGCGCCGTCTTTGTGGCGTCGGTGACGTCGTAGTGCATGCTGAGGAAGTCCCACGTGTCCTCCTCGGTGAACATCCAGTCGTAGCCGGTGGATCCGCGGTAATTGGGCTTGAGCACTGCGTAGCCGCGGCTCGCGAGGAACTGGGCCTCGCCGTCGTAGCCCCAGTTGTCGCGCACCCAGGGGCCGCCGTGGGGAATCACCACCATCGGAACCGGGTGGTCCTTCGACGCGCCCGCCGGCAGGATCAGGTAGGCGTCCATGACGTGGCCGTCACGGGTCTTGTACTTGATGACCGACTCGGGGCGCATCCGCTCGGGGTCAATCCAGGGCCTGGTCTTCTTGAACAGCCCCGCCGTCTTGCTATCAAGGTCCACCCAGCTGTAGGAGCCGGGGTCCCTATCGGAGTAGCTGAAGGAGAGGAAGATGCTCTGGGCGTCGTTGCTGCCGAGGATCTGCACGTACTGGCCCGGGAACTTCGTGTTGAGCAGCTTCTGCAGCGCGATGTAGGTGTCCGTGAACCAGATCATCCGGGGGTACTCGCGGTTCGTGAACGCCCCAATGATGTCTCGAGTCTGGGGGTCCCTGTAGAGCCAGCCGTTGAAGTCGTACGCTTTTTCCGTTTCCAGGGGGTCCCCCCACTCGCCGGTGGTGGTGTCGAGGAACTGCAGCGCGCGGGGCTTGCCGTTGCGCGTGGGTGTGGCGACCACCTCTGCGGGCTTGGTGCCGGGTCCGTAGACGGCCACGTGCTCCCCGTCGATCTTGCATTCCACCCAGTGGTTCGACTCGAGCCTGAACACGAGGGGCCTGCCGTTGTCCGAGGTGAAGGCGTACTCCAGCAGTCCCTCCTTGTCCGCCATGTAGGCGGTCGCTATGCCGCGCGAGGGGGTGGGGAAGGTGGACTCGATGTGTTTGACGTTGCTGTCCCGGGCCTGGTCCATCTGCACCTTGTCGACCCCGGCGGCAGACAGGTTCACCGCGGTGCCGCCGTAGTTGGTCGTGTTGGCGACCGAGACGCCCAGGTCCTTGCCGTCGCCATGGAAGGAATCAAAGCGGTTCCACACGAGCGGATGAAGCCGGTCGGCATGGGGGACGGACACGATCTCGGAGCCCAGGTTCTGGAGCAGCGGGTATCCGGCGCTCAGGGAGCCCACGTCGGCGGCGAAGATCCCGAGGTTGTAGAGCTTCAGGGTCGAGATCTCGTAGAGGAGCTTGTTGTCGTTGAGCCAGGTGAAGCTGTTGATGTCCTTGTCGCCTGCGCCCCCGTCGACGAACTCCTTCGCCTGGGTCTTGAGGTTGTAGACCATCAGCAGGTGCTTGTCGCCGTCGGTGACAATCGCACCGATGTGCGTCCCTGAGGGGTTGAGGGCCGGGCTGGAGACCAGCGGCGTCCGGAAGAAATCCATGAGGGGAATCTGCTGGCTGGCGGGCACCGGCGTGTCGCGCGTCGCGCTGGGGGCGTCCGCCGCGGAAGCCGCCGCGGCAAGCGTTAGGAGTAGGCAGGTCCAGAGGGAGTATCGGGCGTGGTGGAGGCTCATCGTGGGGGGGTGGTGTTGGAACCGCCGCGCGGGACCGGCAGGCCGGGGTGGCGGATCGCGACGGAACCAACAAAAAAGGGACATTGGCAGGCAATGGCAACATCCCAGAGCGCCGGGGAGGGCCCGATTGGCGCCTTGTGCCCACAAGCGGCCGGGCTAGTGTGCGCTCCCATGGCCACAAGACTCCTCATGGCGCTCATGTTTCTTTCGCTGCTGGCCCGTGCCGCGGGTGGCGTCGTCGCCCCGGACGATCCCAGGATCGCCTACATGGGGCGCGTCGATCTCTCCGCCGCCAGGGCAGAGATGGGCTATCCCGGGATCACGGTGCGTTTCGTCTTCAGGGGGCCGGCTCCGGTGCTCCTGATGACAGGCGACTCCCCGGACTGCTATTTTAACCTCTCATGCAACGGCTGGGATCCGGTTTTGATCAAACTCAACCAGGGCCCAAACGAGATTGCGCTTCCGACGGGACCCGCCCCCGCCGCCGGCTGGCTTGTCGAGATCGTGCGCCGCACGGAGTCCTGGATGGGAACGGCGTCGTTCAACGGCTTGAGGCTGCCCTCCGGGTGCGAGCTGCTCACCCCTCCCGCATGGCCCGGTCGCAAGCTGATGTTCATAGGGGACTCGCTGACATGCGGGGAGTACGACGAGCGCTTTGCGAACGAGAACGACTCGACACCGCGCTCGACGAACGCCGCCCGCTCCTACGGCATGCTTCTGGCCCGCTGGCTGGGGGCCCAGGTCCACCTGATCTGCTATGGCGGCCAGGGAATCACCCGGGACTGGTCGGGCAAGACCGACGTGAAGACCCTGCCGGTCTTTTTCCAGAGGACGCTGCCCGACAGCGAAGGGCACCCCTGGGACCATTCCCTCTACGTGCCCGACGTGATCGTCATCAATGACGGGACCGACTTCGACGCCGGGCCCCAGGACGAGGAGAGGTTCACCGACGCCTACGCCGCATTCGTCGCACAGGTGCGCTCGGCCTACCCGAAGGCTTACATCCTGCTCAGCGAGAGTGGATTCCAGTCCGACGGCTCCGACGGACGCCCTCGCGCGGCTCGCGACGAGCTGCTGCGCGTAATGGGCGCGGTTGCACGCAGGCGGGCCGCGGCCGGCGACCGCCGCCTTCGCGTGGTCCATACAGGCTTCTTTCCGGGAACCCCCACGAACGGCCATCTGGTTGCCTTCCAGCAGGAACAGATCGCGCTCGATCTGCTGGGCCCGATCCGCGAGGTGGCGGGCTGGTGATCCGCATGGCCCTCTGCGGGCATTGACCTGCACAGGGCTCTTCTCTCTGATTTCGCCCGCCGTTTGCCTTCCGGACCGCCGGCGGACGAAAGGAGCAAGGGCTCAACAACCGGCATTGTCAGGGTTTCCTCGCGTCGCCAAATCCGTCCATCCCCCAAAAGGTGAGCACCTCCTCCGACAACCGCAGCTTCGGCTTCGAGACACGCATGGTCCATGCGGGCCATGTCCCGGACGCCGTCACGGGAGCTCGTGCGGTGCCGATCTACCAGACGACGTCGTTCGTCTTCGAGGACGCAGAGCAGGCCGCCCAGCTCTTTGAACTCAAGCAGTACGGCAACATCTACACGCGCATCAGCAACCCCACGACAGCGGTCTTCGAGGAGAGGATGGCCTCCCTTGAGGGCGCCACGGGGGCCGTCGCCACCGCGAGCGGCATGGCTGCGCAGCTGGTGACGTTCCTCACCCTCCTCGAGCCCGGCGACGAGATTGTCGCTTCCTCGCAGCTTTACGGGGGCTCGATCACGCAGCTGGTGCACACGCTCAGGAAGTTCAACCTGCCGGTCCGCTTCGTGGATCCCTGCAACATCGACGAGTGGGAGGCTGCGATAACGCCCAAGACGAGGGCACTCTACGGCGAGACCATCGGCAACCCCCGTGGCGCCATCCTGGACATCGAGCGCATCGCCGCCCTGGCCGCCTCGCGGGGCATCCCGCTGATCGTCGACAGCACGATGGCAACGCCCGCCCTCTGCCGGCCCATCGACTACGGAGCCACCCTGGTCGTGCACTCGGCCACGAAGTTCATCGGCGGGCACGGGACGACCTTAGGAGGCGTGCTCCTCGACTCCGGGAAGTTCGACTTCAGCCGCTTCCCCACAATCGCGGCCCCCTCCCCGGCGTACCACAACCTTCGCTTCTACGACACGTTCGGCCACTACGCCTTCCTGATGAAGGCTAGGGCGGAGACCGTCCGCGACACGGGGGCGTGCCTGTCCCCCTTCAACGCCTTCCTGCTGATCCAGGGTCTGGAGACGCTCTCACTGCGGATGGAGCGCCAGACGCAGTCGGCCCTGGCCGTGGCGAAGTTTCTGGAGGGGCACGCGTCAGTTGCGTGGGTGGCCTATGCGGGCCTGCCTAGCCACCCCGACCACGCCCTGGCGAAGAAGTACCTGCCCAAGGGCCCTGGAGCCGTCTTCTCCTTTGGCATCAAGGCGCGGGCAGGGGAGGATGTGCGCGCCCGAGGCAGGAAGTTCATCGAGTCGCTGCAGCTGTTCTCGCACCTCGCGAACATCGGCGACGTCCGCAGCCTCGTCATCCACCCCGCGTCGACCACCCACCAGCAGCTGAGCGATGCGGAGCTGGCAAAGGGGGGCGTGGGGGCGGACCTGATCCGCCTTTCCATCGGCCTTGAGAATGTGGAGGACCTACTATGGGACCTGGACCAAGCATTGCTTGCGCAGTCACGCTGAACTCGGCGCTCACGGCCGGCCAGCAGAAGCTCTACCAGAACCCGCGGGTCATCCAGCGGCTCCTGCGGGAGACCCGCACGATCGCGATCGTTGGGCTGTCCACCGACCCCCAGCGGGCGAGCTGGTTCGTGGGAAACTACCTCAAGAACGAGGGCTACAGGATCATCCCGGTAAATCCCAAGGCCGACGAGATCATGGGGGAGAAATGCTATCCCAGCCTTGCGGCCATCCCCGAGCCCGTGGACCTGGTCGACATCTTCCGTCCGGCGGCGGAGGCGACTGCGATCGCCCGCGAGGCCGTGGCCGTGCGGGCGAAGGCGCTCTGGCTGCAGCTCAAGCTCGTGAACATTGAGGCCGCTGAGATTGCCGCGAGGGCGGGCCTCGACGTGGTTCTCGACCGATGCGTCAAGATGGAGCACGGCCGTTATTTCGGCCGCCTGCACTGGGGTGGAATGAACACGGAGATCATCTGCGCCCGGAAGGCCCGCCTGCGCTGAGCGGGTGCCCGAAATATTCAATGAAACGCCCAAGACACCTACTCCTGCTCGCCGCGCTCGTTGTGGCGGCTGTCTCCCGCCTCTCTGCGGACGGCTCGGCGTCGCTGAAGGGGGATCCGTCCCATCCCGCAGCCGCGGCCTGGGTGCGCACCGAGCTCTACTTTGGCATCGGCCTGGCGGACCCGGCTCCGGGCGCGGCCGGGCGGATCACCGAGGCCGACTGGAGGCAGTTCCTCGACAGCGAGGTGACCCCCCGCTTCCCGGACGGGCTGACGGTCTTCGACGCCTACGGTCAGTGGCAGAACAGGAGCAGCGCCAAGCCCTCCCGTCTTCGCACGAAGGTGCTCGTGATCCTGCACGAGGACACTCCCGAGAGGAGGGCCGCTCTCGATGCGATCCGCCTCGCATGGAAGAACCGCTGGCACGACCAGTCGGTGCTGCTCGTGACGCAGAGAGCGGACGTCTCCTTCTGACGGTGAGCACGATGCAATCCACGGCGAGCCGACGCTGGTTCGTTGTCGGCGACTTCAACGGCTTCTTCGGGCTGCTCGTCGACAACCTGGCCGTCATGGCGTTCCTCTCAAGCGTGCTTGTGGGGCTCTTCAAGTTCCCGGCAGACATCGTGTACACGCGGATGTTTCCCGGCACCGCCTTCGGCGTGCTCGTGGGCGATGCCGTCTACACGTGGATGGCGGTGAGGCTGGGCAGGAGGACCGGCAGGGACGACGTCACGGCGATGCCTCTGGGCATCGACACGCCCACGACCATAGGCATGGCGCTGCTCGTCCTCGGGCCGGCATTCGTCGAGTTCAAGCGTACCGGCTTGGACGAGCACGCCGCCGCGGTTGCGACATGGCATCTGGGAATGGCCTCGATGATGGTGATGGGGGTGCTGAAGTTCGTTCTTTCGTTCGCGGGGGCCTGGGTCGGCCGCGTGATTCCGCGCGCCGGCCTCCTGGGATCGATCGCCGGCATTGCGCTGATGCTCATTGGATTCCTGCCGATCCTCGAGGTCCTGAAGGTCCCGGTCGTTGGATTCGTAGGCCTCGGCATCGTGCTCTACGCGGTTGTCGCCAAGGGCAGGCTTCCGGGGAGGATTCCGGGTGTCTTGGCCGCTGTCCTTGTGGGGACGGCCCTCTATTATGCTCTGGGGCCGTTCGGCCTCATTGGCCCGGGATACCATGCTCCGGGGGCCCTTTCGCTTCGCTTTGGATTTCCCGTTCCCAGCCTTGGCTTCATTGGCGGCCTCCGCGCGACGGTTCCCTACCTGCCCCTCATTCTTCCCTTCGGGCTGCTGATGGTAATCGGAGGCATTAATGTGTCGGAGAGCGCCCGGGCCGCCGGCGACGACTACTGCACGCGTGACATCCTCTTGACCGAGGCCATGGCGACGATCGTCGCCGGGCTCTGCGGAGGCGTCGCCCAGACCACCCCCTACATCGGGCACCCGGCCTACAAGAAGATGGGCGCCAGGGCCGGGTACACACTTCTTACCGGCGTCTTCGTGGGCCTCGGCGGGATGCTCGGATATCTGTCCAGCCTGGTTGAGATTGTTCCCCTGGCTGTCCTCGCTCCGATCCTCGTGTTCGTATCGATCGACATTACCGCGCAGGCTTTTGAGGCGAGCCCCGGTCGACATGCGGCGGCGGTTGTCTTCAGTTTCTTCCCGGCCATCGCGCGGATGCTGGCGATAAAGCTCGGGGACCCGGCCTACGTGGATCCGGGGCACTTCGCCCAGCTGCTGGGCTCCTCGCAGGACGGTCTGCCGGAACTGGGCGTCATCGTCGCTTTGGGCAACGGCTTCATCCTCACCTCCATGTTATGGGCCTCGTTCCTCGCGGCGCTCGTGGACGGGCGCCTGAAGGCCGCGGTTGCGTCACTCCTTGCCGGAGCCGGCCTCACCCTCTTTGGCGTGATCCATTCGGTCGAGCCGAGCGGCGGCCTTTACCTGCCATGGACGCTGACGGGCACCAGCAGGGCGCTCGCATCGCAGTTCACGGCGGCCTACCTCGCGCTTGCGATTGTAATCGCCCTGCTGGCGCTGCAGGCCAAGCAACCGGAGCATCCGTGAGCGGGGAGATCGAGGTTGTCTACAGGGTGCGGGCGGACCCTGAGCAGATCGCTGGCAGGGCCGAGGCCCTGCTCCTTGAGCAGACCGTGGAGCTGCCGCGCTCATGCCTTGGAACGGCTTTTGTCAGGGACCATGTCGTGGGCAGGGTCGTGGAGGTGACGCAGGCGGGCGCCGATACCTGGCGGGTGACCATTGCCCAGCCTGAGGCGACCGCCGCGGGCGACCCGGCGCAGTTACTCAACGTGCTGTGCGGCAACTCGTCGCTCCAAGAGGACATCGAACTCGAGGACGTGCGGGTGCCGCTGCGTCTTGGGCGTGAGCTGGGAGGACCGCGCTTCGGCATTGCGGGGCTCAGGCGCGTCACGGGTGTCGCGGGGCGGGCGCTCACCGCCACGGCCCTCAAGCCCATGGGCCTGTCCGTGGTCGAGATCGCAGAGCTGTGCCGCACGTTCGCGCTCGGAGGCATCGACGTCATCAAGGATGACCACGGCCTTGCGGACCGCGTTCGCTCCTGCCTTGCCGCAACGGAGGATGTGGCGCAGTCCATGGGACGGCGCGCCGTTTACGTGCCCAATCTCATCGGGACGCCTGCCACGGTCAGGCGCCAGGCAGAGCAGGCCCGGGAGCTGGGTGCCCAGGCCGTGATGGTATCGCCCATGCTCGTAGGGCTGGCGTTCCTCAACGAGCTGGTGCGCAATCTGGGCCTTCCTGTTCTGGCGCATCCGGCGTTCGGTGGCGCCCAGAGGGTGGCGCCCGAGGCGCTGTTCGGCAGGCTGTTTCCGCTCTTCGGTGCGGACGCCGTCATCTTCCCCAATTCGGGGGGTCGCTTCAGCTACAGCGCCGAGACCTGCCAGGCCGTTGCCCGCAACCTGCGCAACCCATTGCCGCCTGCAAACCCAGCGCTGCCCGTTCCGGCCGGCGGCATCAAGGCCGCAAGCGCCGGCAAGGTGCTTGGCGACTACGGGTCCGACGTGATGCTGCTGGTCGGCGGCAGCCTACTCGAGCCGTCCGGTTCGCCCCTTGTCGAGCGGTGTCGACAGTTCGTGGGGGCCGTCCATTCTTTCCCGTACGAATCGTGAAACGGAAGACACATATTCAACAGACCGAACCCTACAGATGGGACGACATCCCCGTCCTCGCTTACAAAGAGGAGGGGGGGACCCATTTCAAGGCCATCTCTCGCCAGGTCCTGTTCGGTGGTGGCGAGCCGTTGGGGGCCGAGCTGCGCTACTTCGAGATTGCCCCGGGTGGGTACTCCACCCTTGAACGCCACGAGCACGTCCACTCGGTGATGGTCGTTCGCGGCAGCGGCCAGGTGATGGTGGGCCGGGAGATCCACCATCTCGCCTTGAACAGCCTCGTCTATATTCCTTCCCTTACCTGGCACCAGTTCAGGGCCACGTCCTCGGAGCCCCTCGGCTTCCTCTGCCTCGTGCGCTGGGACCGGGACAAGCCCCAGCGGCCGACCAGCGCCGACCTGGAATCCCTGCGGGCGGATGCCGCGGTGGGCCCCTTCATCCGGACCTAGGCGAGATGAGACTCTGGGTCATGCTCGCCCTGACGGCCGTGTCGGCCCTGGCGGCCGAGCCCGTGAAGATCGGCTTCTTCATGTCGATGACGGGAAGGGACGCTTCCTTTGGCGAGGCCTCCCTGAATGGCGCGCGCCTGGCCGTCGACGAGCTCAATGCGGCAGGCGGGGTGCTTGGAAGGCCCGTCGAGCTCGTCGTTGAGGACAACCGCTCGCTGGCCGGCGAATCGGCGACCGCGGCAAAGAAGCTCATCTCCCGCGACGGCGTGGTGGCGCTGATCGGGGAGTGCTCATCGGCCAGGACCCTTGAGGCGGCTTCGGTGGCGCAGGCCGCGGGGGTGCCGTTGGTGACGCCGGCCTCGACGAGCCCGAGGGTGACGCAGGTGGGCGACTGCATCTTCCGTGTCTGTTTCATAGACCCGTTCCAGGGTGACGTTATCGCGACCTTCGCGCGCCGCAGGCTCGGCCTCAAGCGCGCGGCTCTGCTTGTGGACGCCTCGGCGCCCTATTCGGTCGGGCTGGCGGAGTATTTCACGCGGACGTTCACGGCGCTCGGGGGCCAGGTCGTCGCGAGCCAGAAATACAACGGCGCCGAGTCCGACTTCAGGGCGCAGCTGACGGCGATACGCGCTGCGCAGCCGGACGCCCTTTTTCTTCCCGGCTATTACCTCGCGGCGGGACTCGTGGCGCGGCAGGCGAAGGAGCTCGGGATGAGCGCGACGCTGCTCGGCGGCGATGGCTTCGAGGCCCCGCAGCTCCTGGAGATTGGGGGTCCTGCGCTGGAGGGAGCTTACTACTCGACGCACTTTGCCTCCGAGAACACGGGCCAAGTCTCCCGCGCCTTCGTCGCGGCCTACGGCGCGCGGCACGGAAGCGTTCCAAACGGGCTTGCGGCGCTGTCCTATGATGCCGTGAAGCTCGTGGTTGACGCCATCGCGCGCGCCGGCACCACAGAGCGGGGTGCGCTGAGGCGCTCGCTGGCCGCGACCAGGAATTTCGAGGGGGTGACCGGGCGCACGACGATCAACGCGAATCGCGATGCCGACAAGGACGCCGCGATCATCACGGTGAGGGGCGGGCGCCTTGTGTTCGTGGAGACGGTGCGGCCCTGAGTCCTTCGCCTGCGAAGGAGCCTATTGCATTTGCCGCGTGTCGGCATTTCATGGGGTGGAAATGCCGAAGCAGGACACCACCAAGCCCGCCACCGCCGCCGCGCAGGCGCTCGGCTACGTCGAGCCGCTCACCGGGGCGATTGTGCCGCCGCTGAGCCCCTCGACGACCTATGTGAGGGACGAGGGCAACCGCCTGGTCGGCGGTCGGCTCTACTCGAGGGCGGACAACCCGAACTACGACCAGGTCGAGGCGCTCATGACGAGGCTCGAGGGCGGCGCGGCCTCGGCGGTGTTCAGCTCGGGCATGAGTGCTGCGACGGCGGCGTTCATGGCCCTGCGGCCTGGGGACCATGTTCTCGTTCCGGAGGTGATCTACTGGGCGCTTCGAAACTGGCTTGTGGGCTGGGCGACGCAGTGGGGGCTCGTGATCGAGGCCGTCGACATGACCGATTCCGCCAAGGTCTCCGCACGTGTGCGGCCGGGACAGACCAAGCTGATCTGGGTGGAGACGCCGGCCAACCCGACGCTTGCGGTGTCGGACATTGCGGCTCTTTCCAGGGTGGCGCGCTCCGCATCCGCGCGTCTCGCCGTGGACTCCACGTTCGCCACCCCGGTCCACACGCAGCCGATTGCCCTCGGCGCTGACCTTGTGATGCATTCCGCCACAAAGTATCTGAACGGCCATTCCGATGTGATCGCCGGGACGCTCACCACGGCCCGGGAGGACGAGTACTGGGATCGAATCAAGTCGGTGCGCGTGCAGACTGGGAGCGTGCTGGGTCCTTTCGAGGCATGGCTGCTTCTTCGTGGCATGCGGACGCTCTTCGTAAGGGTGCCTGCGCAGAGCCTAGCTGCACTGCGCATCGCCGGGTACTTCGAGGGGCATCCCGGCGTCGAGGAGGTGCTCTACCCTGGGCTCCCGTCATTCGCCGGCCACAAGGTCGCGGCCGGGCAGATGAAGGGTGGATTTGGCGGAATGCTTTCCATCCGGGTGAAGGGAGGGGCCCGGGGCGCGCTGGCGCACATCGGCCGGCTTCGCATATGGAAAAGGGCGACGTCGCTCGGAGGCGTCGAGAGCCTGATCGAGCATCGCGCAAGCGTCGAGGGCCCCCAAAGCTCGACGCCTCAGGACCTCCTGAGGATGTCGGTGGGGATCGAGGACCCGCAGGACCTGATCGAGGACTTCGAGGGGGCCCTGCGTTAGCGACGGTCGGCCTCCGGCCCGGTGCTTATTCGTGGCTGCCGCGATAGGCCTTCTCGCCCGCAGTGACCGCCAGAGGCAGCCGGTTCTCCTTCGGGGGCAGGGGGCATGTGGCGAAGGGGGTAAATCCGCATGGCGGATTTTCGGCGAGATTGAAATCTAGGATCACGGTGCCATCCTTGGGCGGTTCGGCTCCCAGGAAGCGCATCCTGTAGGTGGTATTCCCGGATGTCGCATCGCTGATGATGAAGAAAAGCGGGTCCGACGGCGACTCCTGCAGGGGAACCAGCTCATAGGTCTTTCCGGCGCGCTCGAACACGGCCTTTCCAGGCACCCTCTCCTGGGAGACGTTGCCCAGGATGTTCGTGATGGGGACCTCCCTCACGGGATCAAAGGGAACCCACTTCGCCTGGATTCTCCAGGAAGGGTCGGTGGGAAAATAATCCAGCCCGAGAAAATGGATCCTTCGCTCCGAGGAGCTATCCTTCACACGAAGCGCCAGGCGTCCGCCGCGCTCGATGACGAAGAAGCTGACCGACCCGGAGGAAACGGAAGTGGCCTTGGATCCGGTTCCCGAGGGGCTCAGAGGGACGGCCTCAACGGTTTTTCCGTCCACCAACACGTTGGCCCCGGGGGCCGGGGTGAACACGACTCCTCCCAGGGGGCCCACGACCGCGGTGCCCATGTGGGCAGGTCCGGCGGCGAGCACGACCTGGTTGTCGGCTGCGCTCCCGATCGAGTTGGAACCCTGCTGCAGGAAATGCAGCCCGATCAGCGAGAGCCATCCGTCGGGCTTTGTGAGCTCCGCCAGGCGCTCCGCCCTAAGCGAGTCTACCTTCCCGGCGTAGGACGGCTCTGCGGCCTGGGCCGCAGGGGCGAGGAGCAGGGTGGCCGCCGCGAGGATACTCGCACGAGAGAGAAGGTTGGAGTTTATTGAAATGATAGCCATGGAGAATGCCGCGCTAGGCGCTTGAGTGTCTTGTCCCGGCAAGATTTGGCTGAATCGCGGCGCTGCGGCGATGTATAAAAACGTTGGCGCGAAGGAGGAAAGGGGGGATGCTTCATCCGCTCTGCCATGTCCTCCTTACCAGCCAGCACACTGCTGCCCATAATCCAGGCCTCCACGACACCGGTGATCCTCATATCGGGCCTGGGGCTTCTGCTGCTGACAATGACCAACCGCATGGGCCGGATCATCGACCGGACGCGGGTCTATGCGTCGCAGCTGCGCAAGTCCGAGCCGAAAGAGCGCAAGCAGCTCGAGGTGCAGCTCGAGCTCACGTGGAGGCGCGCAAAGATTGTGCGCCTGGCGCTGACGTTCGCCACCTCGAGCATGCTCTCGTCCGCAGCCCTGGTCATCACGATCTTCGTCGGCGCCACCCAGAGCATCGACCTCGGTGCCTTGATGCTGCTCCTCTTCGTGCTCGCGATCGCATTCCTCGTCGCGTCACTCCTGGCGTTTCTAAGGGACATCTTCGTGTCCCTGGCCGTTCTCAGGCTAGAGGTGAAGCAGGCCCACGAACCCTGACCGCTGCCGAGGATGCCGCCATTGCAGGGGGGCTATCACCTGGCAGCGCCGGGGCTGCGCACTCGATCACGGCTTGCCACCCCGTAGCCGATGCCGGGCAGCACGTGTGCGACTCCAAGTCTGGGAACCAGGTCCGCCCGCACACTCGCCGGTAGCGGCAGCCTCGGCCCAGCTGGATCCTCTCGATTCAAGGTCAATTCAAGCGCCATTCAATGTGATTGACCCAAGCCAACCGCAACCCCGGAAAAACCTCGGAGTCTTCGCCCATGCGGCTGCTTTGACTATTGGACCTCGCCTGCGCAAGTGCACCGGAATGTCATCGATGAGGTTGTTGCAACGCCGCCAAAAGAGCGTTTAGTTGTCTGAGGCAAGTCAGCAGCGCTCTTTTAAGTCCGTCAATCCGAGTCAGGGCATCAAGAAAGGCACCCCCTTCATGACCGAAGCCGAAATTGTGCGGATGCTGCGCAAATACTATGAGGGTCTTTTCCCCAAGACTTGCCCGAATTGCGGCCGCTGCTTTGAGACACTCAGGGAGTATATCCTCGTCTCCCAAAGACTCTGGCCAAGCTTGAATTACGACATAGAGCTGGGCAATTACAGGACCCTAAAACCGCTAGGTGGTTTGGCGATGGCAAACTGTGTTTGCGGGAGCACATTGGCACTTTCCTCACGGCGCATCCCGCTTAAGCAAACCCACCTGTGCATGGAGTGGATCAAGAGCGAGATCGCGCGGCGGGGCTTGAGTGCAGAGCAGGTGCTGGATCATTTGCGCGATCTCGTCCGCAACCAAGTGCTGGCGGAGACTCAACAGTCCCCGCCGTAGTCGCCGATCGTGCCGGCGGCGCAGAGGCTTGCGCAGATCCACGAGGCCTGGGCCACGCTACGGGCTGCGGAGGCCGCACAGCGCACCGATTGGCCGGTTAGGAGGACTTGAGGCTCCTGAAGGACGCCTTGAGCTCCGAGAGCTGGCTCCGGAGGTCTGATACCTCCCGCTTGAGCGCCACCAGGCTATAGCCCGTGTCTGTGACGGAGCTGGATATGTTGGTGGTGCATTGAGATATCAGGTTTTCGAGGTGCCTGAATTTTTCGTTGAGTTCTGAATCGCTCATGGTTGTTGGGGGGGATGGGTGGGTTTTGCGGGCGGTGTGCGCCCTACTAATGCCTTGGGCTCGCAAAGGTCAGGCATGCGCGTTGCGCCGGTTGGATTCCCCGCGGGTCTGCTTCCAGCGGGTGGCAGGAACGATCAGGACGGGACAGAAGGCCCTCTTGAGGATCTGGCTGGCCGTGCTGCCAATTAGAACGTCGTAAATCGCACCGTGACCGTGGGAGCCAATCACGATGTAGTCCGCCTCCACCCGGTCCGCCTCTGCCAGAATGCTGGCCGCAGGGGGTCCGCGCAGCTGACTGGTCTCGACCTCGAATCCCTCCGACCTCAGCGCAAGCTCCAGGTCACGCAGCTGACCGGTTGCGGACTCGGGTTCCTCCACAAAGGAGGAGACCTCATTGGCAACGACAGCAAGAACGTGCGTGAGCACGATTCTAGCGTTGGCCATCTTCGCGAATTCTCGCCCCACCTCAATTATCGAATCGGTGGCTTCGGAAAAATCCAGGGGTACAAGTATTGTTTTCATGATTTGGGGGTTTGATATTGCGAAAGCCTTCCGTTCTTGCGCGCGGCGCGCGGGGTTTGACTGTACAGGATGGTCCGATGTTGGATCCATTCATACAGTGATGGGGATTAGCGGTCTCGGTCATCGGAATTGTCCCTAAGGACCAGCACGACGATTGAGGCTAGGATGATGAGGGCGGCTGTCATCGGTTTTTCGTTTAGGTTTGAGCTCCTGCCGGGTCACGCCGAAGGGGATGCTCCCTCCTTTCCTTGGCTCCAGCCGCCTCCAAGCGCCTTATATAGGGCGACCAGGTCCTGGGCGATCGCGCGATCGCTTTGGACGAGTGTGTCCTCGGCCTGGTACAGCGAGCGCTCGGCATCGAGCACGTTGAGAAAGGGCGACAACCCATTGGCGTAAAGGTTGCGGGACTGGGCGAGCGCGTTCCTGTCCGCCGTGGCAGCTGCCTCGAGCGACCGCTGACGCACCTTTTCGTTGGCGTAGGAGGAGAGCGCGTTCTCGACCTCCTCGAACGAGGCGAGCACGGTCTGCTCGTACCGGGACAACGCCTGTTCCGCGCGGGCGTCGCGGAACCTGATGTTTGCCCGTATCCGGCCGGCGTCGAAGATGCGCCATTGGACCGTCGGGCCCAGGGACCAGAAGCTGCTGTTGCTGGTGAACCATTCCGCGCTGCCGGTGCTTTGGTAGCCGTCGGCCCCCGTCAGGTAGAACTTCGGGAACCAGTCGGATTTCGCCATGCCAATCATCGCGGTCGCTGCGGCCAGCTCCCTTTCCGCCTGTTGAATGTCGGGCCTGCGTAGGATGAGGTCCGAGGGCAGACCCACGGGTATCTCGGGCGGCGCAACGGGGATCGGCGCGTCGTTGTGCAGCTCGGCCGAAAGCGCCCCGGGAGGGAGGGCCAGCAGGAGGCCCAGGCGGTGCACCGAGAGGCGGATGGAGCTCTCCAGGCTCGGCACCGCGGCACGGGTCGACGACAGCACCGAGGACGCCTGGTCGCGGTCGAGCTCGGCCGCAAGTCCGTGGGCCAGGCGGCCCTCAACAATCGCCAGCGCCTGCTCCTGAGCCAGGATGTTCTCCTCGGTGATCGCGAGCCGGCGCTGGGTCGAGCGCAACTCGATGTAGTTCCGGGCCACTTCCCCTAGGAGGCTTATGTAGGCACTCTGGCGGCTGTAATCCATGGCGGACAGCTGGGCGCCTGCGGCCTCCACCTCGCGGTGGGTTCCTCCGAAGACGTCGATCTCCCAAGAGGCATCGAAGCCCGCCTGATAGACGTTGTTTGCAAAGGGAACTCCCGGCGGAAGGGGCAGGGCTCCAATGAGGGGCTGGTTGCGGCTCTCCAGGGTCCTGTCGGCGGACGCGGCCAGGTCCAGGGTCGGGCCTCGGTCGGCCTTTACGGCGCCGTATTGCGCGCGCGCCTCGCGCACGCGGGCCTCGGCAACCTTGAGGTCTAGATTTGCAGCGACCGCCCTCGCAATCAACGAGTCGAGCTCCGGGTCCTTGAAGGTCTTCCACCATTGCGCCTGGACGGCCGGCCCGCTGGTGGCCCCCTCGGCGAGGGGCTCGCTCCATTTCGGAGGAGTTGAGACTGCTGGCTTGTTGTAGTTCGGGCCGACAACGCAGCCGGCGGTCAGGCTGGCGGCCACGGTGATCAGCGCGATCTTTCTCGTTCTCATGAAGGGATGTAGTGTGGGTTAGTCGACGACCACGGGGCCCGCGGGTTTGGCGCGTTTTAGCAGGAGCACGGCCGGAATGGCCACGAAGCTCAGCACCGCTATCCATCGGAAGGCATCGATGTACGCCAGGAGCGTGGACTGCTGGACAAGGGAGGTGTAGATCGCCCCGAGCGCCATGCCGGGCGCCTGCGCCGCACCGACCCGGTCCGTGAGCGCCGACTGGGCGGCGAGCACGGCCCCCTGGTAGCTAGGGTCATAAGGCGTCAGGTGGGTCACGAGGAAGGCCTGGTGCGATTGGGCTCCGCGCGCGACCATCGTGGTAACCATCGATATTCCGATGCTGCCGCCAAGATTGCGCATCAAGTTGCACAGCCCGGTTGCGTTGCCCATCTCCTCGTTGCGAAGCCTGGCAACGGCGACCGTCATCAGCGGCACCGAGATCATCGCCAGCCCCAGACCCAGGACGAAGTTTGTCCCTGCGATCTTGCCTTCGGTGACCTCAAAATTGATCAGGCCCAGCATGTAGGCTGCGACTCCGGAGACGAGGAAGCCGAGTGCAATGAGCTTGCGCGAGTCGACCTTTCCCACGAGGACACCCACCACAGGCATCAGCAAAAACACGCCCAAGCCGCGTGCGTTCTGCGCCAGGCCTGTCTCGAGGGCGGTGTAGCCCATCAGGTTCTGCAGAAACAGGGGCAACAGCGTCAGAGGGCTGTAGATGACCAGCCCCACCAGTCCGAGGAGGACGGTGCCTACGGCAAAATTGCGGTCCGCGAAGACCCGCAGGTTGACGACCGGTTCGCGGGTCAGCAGCTCGCGTATGATGAACCCCGCCAACGAAGCCAGGCAGATCAGGGAGAACCAGCGGACCCACAGTGCGGAAAACCAGTCGTCTTCCTGCCCCTTGTCCAAAACCATCTGCATCGTTCCCAGCCAGAGCACGAGGAACCCCAGGCCGATGGCGTCGATTCGGCCGGCCCGTGCATTGCGGATGTAATCCGGATCAACGATGAACCGCTTCACCATCCAGATGGCGGCCATGCCGATCGGGAGGTTGATGAAAAACACCCAGCGCCACGAGTAGTTGTCCGTGATCCATCCGCCGATGAGCGGGCCCAGGACCGGGGCAGCGATGACTCCGAGGCTGAAGGTGGCCATCGCGACGCCGCGCTTGGCGGGTGGGAACGTCTCGAGAAGGATCGACTGCGCTATCGGCGCCAGCGCGCCGCCACCGGCCCCCTGAAGGATGCGCGCCGAGATGAGAATCGCGAGCGTGGGCGCCGCCCCGCAAAGGAAGGAGGCGAAGGTGAACAAGGCGATGCAGGCGATCAGGAAGCGCTTGCGGCCAAAGAAGATGGAGAGCCACGCGCTGGCAGGCAGAACGATGGCATTCGCCACGAGGTAGCTGGTCTGGACCCACGTGGCCTCATCCGTGGTCGCGGAGAGGCTTCCTGCGACGTGGGGCAGGGAGACGCTGACGATCGATGTGTCGAGTGCGACCATGACGACCGGCAGCACGACGGCCGCAGCGGTCTCCCAGGCGCTCACTCCGATCTTTGTTTCGCTCGTCTTCATCTGGATTCAGGCAGGGTTCTTGCCCCAAGTCACTTCACCCTGACCTCCGGTTCGACCGACATGCCCGGGCCCAGGGGAAGGTCTGCGCCCGCCAGGTCGGCCTCGTCAAAGAGGATCTTAACGGGCACGCGCTGCACCACCTTGATGAAATTGCCCGTGGCATTTTCCGGCGGGAACAGGCTGAAGCGGGCTCCGGTTCCTGCCTGGATGCTGTCCACGTGGCCCTTGAAGACATGCTGGGGGTAGGCATCGACCTTGATGTCCACGGGATTACCCGGGTGCATGTACGTGAGCTGGGTTTCCTTGAAGTTAGCGATTACCCACACGGCCTGAGGCACGATCGCCATCAACGGCATGCCCGCCGAAATGTAGGCGCCTTGCTCGGCCGTGCGCCGGGTCACCCGGCCATCCTGTGGGGCATACACCTTCGTGTACGACACATTGAGCTCCGCCTGCCGCACGGCGGCTTGGCCCTGCTGCACGACGGCAGCGGCCGTCTCTACGCCGGCTTGGCTGAGCCCAAGCTGGGCCTCGGCGGCCTTCTCCCGGTTGCGCGCGACCGCCGCCTGTGCCTCGGCGGCGGTGGCCTGGGCTGACGCAAGGTCGATCTGGCTCTGGGAAACTCCCCCGGTTCCCACGGCTTCGAAACGCTTCTGGTCGGCTATGGATCGGGTCGCTTCGGCGTCCACCGCGGCGATCATCGCCTTTTCCTGCTCAACCTTGGCCTGATCCGCCGCGAGCTGGGCATTGGCCTGCAGCACACGGCTTCGGGCTGCGGTGAGGTTCGCGCGCGCCTGCAGGAGGGCCGCCTCGTAGTCGCTGGGGTCGATCGAGAGGAGGAGGTCGCCTTTCTTGACCTGCTGGTTGTCCAGCACCAAGAGCTGCTCGACACGGCCGGGAACCTGCGCCGCCACAGGGGCCACATGACACTCGATGACGGCGTCGTCGGTCCACTCAAACGGTGCGAGATAGCGCACATAGTAGATACCAAAGGCGGCGGCGGCGGCCACCGCGACAACCGCCGTTATGATCAATGGGCCGCGGCTCGGAGCCTTCATGATCGGGGCCGGACCCCGTGACGCCATGGGCCGGATGGGAGGGCTTGTTGCGGCGCCTTCAGCCGTGATACGCGCCGCGAAAGGATCTGGCTCGAGGGCCGGGTTCGTGACACGGGCAATGCGGCCGTCCGAGTTCGTTGGGTTGTTCGAGTGGGTCATGAGCGTCTTTTAAAAATTCGTGGCGGTAGAGGATTGGATCAGCGGGAGGCACCCGATGCGCGGGTTTCGAGCTGTTCGCAGGTTGACAGGGTCGCCCTTTGCTCCGCGGCGCCGATGCCCCCCGCGAGGCTTTGGGCGACTGTGAGAAATTGCTGCACGGCCAGCACGGCCTCCTCTAGGCCAAGCTCCGTGAGATAGAAGTGGGTGATGCGGTCCCCTGTTCCGGATTCACGGGCGACCAGCCCGCGCTGCTCAAGGGAGGCGATCACATCGGTCATGGACGCACGGCTCGCGTCGGCGTGGTACGCGAGGTCGGATGCGGTGGCAGACAGCGGACTGAGTGCATACAGGGTGACCAGGGCTGCGAATCGGGTTCCCGAGGTGTCCTGAAAGCCGAGCTTGCTTCCCATCTCGCGGCAGAGGGAGCGGCGCACGGCGCGGCTGGCCGAGAGTATGGAGAGAATGATCCTGCAACTGTTCTGGTCTCCTATCCCCGACTGCTCGGCCACGCTGAGCAGAAGGCGCCTTGGGTGCAGTGGGACGGTACCTCGGCTGTAATGACGGGCCGCGATCCCAGAATCACCGATTTCATTGTTGCGCGCAGGGCGCGCATGCGGATTCCGTGTCTGGCTTTCCATCGCGCGAGAATATCCCCTGCCGCCGGTCCTGAGAAATACTTCCCAGGGCAGCAGCCTATGCCCAAAAGGCATAAGCGGGCTCCTGTGCCGGCCTAGTCCCGCTTACCTCGAGCGGGTTTTCGCAGCCTTCTTCGCCGGGACTGCCCGTGAAAGGGTCGATGGGGAGCGCGCTAATTGCACCTCGCTGATCTTTCGCCGTAGTATGTCCAGGTAGCCCGTGACATGCGCGTTGGCGCGCCCCTTCAGCCACACGGCGTACATCTCATAGGGCGCGCAGTCCGTTTCCACGTACCGAAGCCCGTCGGGCTCCGGTGGCAGGAAAACCTCGGGAAGCAAGGCAATGCCCTCCCCGGTACCCACGAAGGCCAACATGCCGGGAAACGATTGCGCGCTCCTCCCAAATTTCGGCGCGAACTGTGCCGGCCTAAGGATCTGCGCCATCAGGACCTTGAATCCGGGCCGCTCCTTTTCGTCTATCGCAATCCAGCGTTCCTGCTTCAGGTCGCGCAGACGCACCTTCTTGTTGCCGGCCAACGGGTGTGCCTTGGGAAGAATTGCCTTCAGGCCGCACCTGTAGATCAGGCGGTAGTCGATATCCTTGCGCGGTGTGAGCATGTTCCCGCTGACGAAGCCTAGGTCGAGCTGGCGGCTGCGCAGCGCCTGAAGGTGCCTGTGGCTGGGCATCTCAACGAAGTCGATCGCAAGAAGAGGGCTTACCTCGTGCAGTTCGCGCGCCGCGTCCGCGATGAGGAGCTGGGAGGAGTTCCAGCCCGTCCCGATCTTGAGGCTCTCCTTCTCTCCATTGGCGACCCGCTTGGCTCCGTTCACCGCGTCGTCCAACTGCTCAAGCAACTTTACACCGTGATGGCGCAGGAAGCGGCCGGCCTCGGTCAGGTCGACCTTAGTGGTGGAGCGTTCGAATAGCTTGATTCCTAGCTCGTCCTCCAGGGCCTGGATCTGCCGGCTCAAGGCGGGTTGCGCGACCCGGAGCCGCTCGGCGGCGCGGCTAAAGTTCAATGTATCCGCCACTGCGAGAAAGTAACGCAGGTGACGCAGCTCCATAGGTAACAGGTACCTTTGAACATTGGGAGCTGCAAGAAACATGTAGCTTCGCTCACCCCAATTATTTCGACAGAACGATCTTACGCTGGAAACCTACAGACCCCTAGAGGTCGCCTAAGTCTCGACTTATGTCCCCCAAACCTTCGATCCGCGTTCGCCCATTCCGCATCGCAGACTATCCCGCGGCCCTTGCCCTCTGGAAGGACTCGGAGGGCATAGGCCTCAATGAATCCGACACCCGCGAGGCCGTGGGCCGGTTCCTCAAGCGCAACCCGGGACTCAGTCAAGTCGCGACAATTGGCGGGCGAGTGGTCGCGACGGTGCTCTGCGGACACGACGGTAGACGGGGTTATTTGCACCACCTGGCGGTCGCCCGGCGCTCGCGGCGCAAGGGGGTGGGGAAGGGCCTGGTCGAGGTTTGCCTCGAACGGCTCCGCAAGGAGGGGATCCCCAAGTGCAATCTGTTTCTCTACGCCAGCAACAGGCCCGGGCGGATGTTCTGGAGGGGCCTCGGCTGGAACGTGAGGTCAGACCTGAATGGCGCTTAAATGGAAGTCATTGGTTTGTAGCGATTGCGGTGGGGAGTTTCTCGATATTGGCGGCGCGGTTGGTTGAGCAAGGCGTAGGCTTTTGGTCGTCGTTTCACGGCGCGAGGTTCTCTT